>Ga0257122_1000016_pt1 | contig 214264 bp, 188 predicted proteins | sample SI106_120metaG_FD_190146 | JGI IMG/M metagenome (GOLD analysis project Ga0257122, IMG submission 190146) | Marine microbial communities from Saanich Inlet, British Columbia, Canada - SI106_120 | ecosystem: Environmental > Aquatic > Marine > Inlet | place: Canada: British Columbia | collected... | reverse complement strand
ATCTTTTTCTATACTAAGATGACTTCCGGTCAACAGATGATGTCAGCTTCTCAAACTGGTGGAGTTAATATGAAATTGATAATGTATATGATGCCATTAATGATGTTATTTTTCTTTAACAATTATGCTAGTGGATTAAGTTTATATTATTTTATTTCTAATGTTCTTACTATAATTTTAATGCTCATTATTAAGAATTTTATAATAGATGATAATAAAATATTAACAGAAATTGAGGAAAATAAAAAGAACCCTGTTAAAGCAGGTGGATTCAGAGCTAGACTTCAAAAGGCTCTAGAAGAGGCAGAAAAACAAAAGAAAAGTAGAGGTAAGTAATCACATGAAAAAAAATAAAGTTGTTGTTGCCTTATCAGGAGGTGTTGACTCTAGTGTTGCTGCTTATTTACTAAAAGAACAAGGCCATGAATTAATTGGGCTATTCATGAAAAATTGGCATGATGAAAATGTGACAATTTCAGATGAATGTCCATGGTTAGATGACAGTAATGATGCCATGTTAGTTGCAGAAAAACTTAAGATTCCTTTTCAAACTGTTGATTTAAGCAAAGAGTATAAAGAAAGAATAATTGATTATATGTTTGATGAGTATTCAAAAGGAAATACTCCTAATCCTGATATTTTATGTAATAGGGAAATAAAATTTGATGTATTTATGGATATTGCGATTTCCTTAGGAGCTGATTATGTAGCAACAGGTCACTATAGTAAGATTACAACGAATAATTCAGATGTAAATAATATTAAATATGAATTACACTCTGGGCTTGATGAAACAAAAGATCAATCTTATTTTTTATGCCAATTAAATCAAAAACACCTTGATAAGATTTTATTTCCAATAGGTAATTTGAAAAAAACTGAGGTTAGAGAGATTGCGAAAAAAAATAATCTCATTACAGCTGAAAAAAAGGATTCGCAAGGGCTTTGTTTTGTTGGAAAAGTCAGTCTTCCAGACTTTCTTCAACAGAAGTTGAAGAAAAAAACTGGAAATGTCATACAGATTTTATCTAATTCTAAAGTTTTTAAAGAAGGATTTCATGAGACTGATTATAATGAAAGACTACTTGCGTTGTCTAGCCATACAGATTATAAAAGTTTAGATGGTAAAATTATAGGTAAACATGAGGGTGCTCATTATTTTACAATTGGTCAGAGAAAAGGTTTAGCAATTGGTGGCTTTAATGAACCTTTATTTATTATAGGAACTAATACTGAGACTAATGAAATTTTTGTAGGTGAAGGAAAAGATCATCCAGGTTTATTAAAAAAAGTTTTAAAAGTCAAGTTCTCAGAAATTAATTGGGTTAATGACCAATATAATTATTACAATTGTAATGATCTGTATCTAAATGCTAGAATCAGATATAGGCAAAAACTTCAAAAAATATCCATACATAAATATCTTGATTTTTTATATGTTGAATTTGAAGAATTACAATCAGCTATTACTCCAGGTCAATTCGTTGCTATATATGATAATACACAATTAATTGCCTCAGGTGTAATTTGTTAAGATTTATAATTGTTTTTTTTAAAAAAAAACATGCAATTATACCTACTATAACCAAAATATATTTTAAATTTGCACGCTTTAATACGGAATTTAAAAATTATTGTATGCCAACAATATCGCAATTAGTAAGAAAAGGAAGGACATCTTCAACCAAGAAGAGTAAGTCTGTAGCCCTCAATAAATCTCCTCAAAAAAGAGGTGTTTGTACAAGGGTTTATACAACTACTCCAAAGAAGCCAAACTCTGCGATGAGAAAAGTTGCAAGAGTAAGACTTACTAATGGTAAAGAAGTTAATGCATACATACCAGGAGAGGGACATAACCTTCAAGAGCACTCTATTGTTCTTGTTCGTGGAGGTAAAGTTAAAGATTGCCCAGGTGTTAGGTACCATATTGTTAGAGGAGCGCTTGATACAGCAGGTGTAGAAGGGAGACTTCAAAGAAGGTCCAAATATGGAGGAAAAAAACCAAAAAAATAATCCCTAAATGAGAAAGAAACAATCTAAAAAAAGAGCTCTAATACCTGATCCTAAGTTTAATGATCAGCTAGTAACTAGATTTGTTAATAATCTTATGCTACAAGGTAAAAAGTCAACTGCTTACAAGGTTTTTTATGATGCTATAGATATAATTGAAACTAAAAAAGGTGAAGAAGACAAGGAATCACTTGAACTATGGAAAGATGCTCTTTCAAATGTTATGCCTCATGTTGAGGTTAGAAGTAGAAGAGTAGGAGGTGCAACTTTTCAAATTCCCCAACCTATAAGACCAGATAGAAAAATTTCAACAGCTATGAAATGGTTAATAACTGCTTCAAGAAAAAGAAATGAAAAATCAATGGCTGCTAAGCTTGCTCAAGAGATTTTAGCTGCTGCTAAGGAAGAGGGAGCTGCTGTAAAGAAAAGAGTTGATACACATAAAATGGCTGAAGCTAATAAAGCCTTTTCACATTTTAGATTTTAATATTAAAGTATGTCAAGAGATTTAAAATTTACAAGAAATATTGGTATAGCTGCTCACATTGATGCCGGTAAAACTACTACTACAGAAAGAGTTTTATTTTATACAGGTGTTAGTCATAAGATTGGTGAAGTACATGATGGCGCTGCAACTATGGATTGGATGGAGCAAGAGCAAGAAAGAGGAATTACTATTACATCTGCAGCAACAACTTGTAATTGGAATTTTCCAACTGAGCAAGGAGAAGTAATTGATGAAACAAAATCTTATCACTTTAATATAATTGACACACCTGGTCACGTTGACTTTACTGTTGAAGTAAATAGATCCTTAAGAGTTCTTGACGGTCTTGTATTTTTATTTTCTGCAGTTGATGGAGTTGAACCTCAGTCAGAAACTAACTGGAGACTTGCCGATAACTATAAAGTTCCTAGAATAGGTTTTGTGAACAAAATGGATAGACAGGGCTCTGATTTCTTAGGAGTATGTAGACAAGTTATTGAAAAACTTGGATCTAAAGCTGTTCCTATTGTTTTGAATATTGGAGATGAAGAAGATTTTAAAGGTATTGTAGATCTTGTAAAAAATCAAGCCATTGTATGGCATGATGATAATTTTGGTTCAACATTTGATGTTGTTGACATACCAGATGATTTAAAGGAGGAGTCTCAAAAACTAAGAGGAGAATTAATTGAAGCTGTTGCTGAATATGATGAAAATCTTCTAGAAAAGTACTTTGAAGATCCTGATTCTATTACTGAGGACGAAGTTCATAATGCACTTAGGGCTGCTACACAAGAAATTAGTATTATTCCTATGATTTGTGGTTCTGCATTTAAAAATAAAGGTGTTCAATTTTTACTAGATGCTGTTTGTAGATATTTGCCTTCACCTGTAGATAAAGATGCTATAATAGGAACAAACCCTGATTCTGAAGAAGAAATTTCTAGGCTTCCTAAGGTTTCAGAGCCTTTTTCTGCTTTAGCATTTAAAATTGCTACTGACCCTTATGTCGGAAGATTAGCATTTTTTAGAGTTTATTCAGGTAGACTTGATGCTGGTTCATATATTCTAAATAATAGATCAGAAAATAAAGAAAGAATTTCTAGAATTTATCAGATGCATTCTAACAAACAAAATGCTATTGATTATATAGAAGCGGGAGATATTGGAGCTGCTGTTGGTTTTAAAGATATTAAAACAGGTGATACCTTATCATCAGAAAAACATCCTATAGTTCTAGAAAGCATGAACTTTCCTGATCCAGTTATTGGTGTAGCAGTTGAACCAAAAACTAAAGCTGATGTTGATAAGCTAGGAATGGCTCTCGGAAAATTAGCTGAAGAAGATCCAACATTTCAAGTAAAAACTGATGAAGCATCTGGTCAAACTATCATTTCTGGTATGGGTGAACTTCATCTAGATATACTAGTTGATAGACTTAGAAGAGAATTTAAAGTTGAAGTTAACCAGGGTCAACCTCAAGTTGAATACAAAGAATCTTTAACTCAATCTGCTGATCATAGAGAGACATATAAGAAACAAACAGGTGGTCGTGGTAAGTTTGCAGATATTGTTTTTACTATAGAGCCTGGAGAAAAAGGAAAACCTGGTCTTGAATTTATTAATAAAATTAAAGGTGGTAATATTCCTAGAGAATATATCCCTTCTGTTGAAAAAGGTTTTAAAGATTCTATGAAGAACGGTCCGCTTGCAGGCTTTGAAGTAGATTCAATGAAAGTTACACTTAAGGATGGTTCATTCCACCCTGTTGATTCCGATTCTCTGTCTTTTGAGTTAGCTGCAAAACTAGCTTTTAAAACTTCAGCAAAAGCTGCAAAAGCAGTTATTATGGAACCTATAATGAAACTCGAAGTAATTACCCCAGAGGAAAATATGGGTGATATTGTAGGTGATTTAAATAGAAGAAGAGGTCAGGTTGGTGCAATGGATGATAGAGCTGGAGCAAAAGTTGTAAAAGGAGAAGTACCACTATCTGAAATGTTTGGGTATGTTACATCATTAAGAACTTTATCTTCTGGAAGAGCAACATCAACGATGGAATTTTCTCATTATGATCAAACTCCATCAAATATCTCAGAAACTGTTATTTCTGAAGTAAGAGGAAATACAACTGATTAAACGTATTAATATGAGTCAAAAAATTAGAATAAAATTAAAATCTTATGATTACAATCTGGTTGACAAGTCAGCTGATAAGATTGTTAAAACCGTAAAAAATACTGGTGCTATTGTTACAGGCCCTATACCTTTACCAACTCATAAGAAAATTTTCACTGTTCTTAGATCACCTCATGTAAACAAAAAATCAAGAGAACAATTTAAGTTATGTTCTTATAAGAGGCTTTTAGATATTTACAGTTCATCATCTAAGACTGTTGATGCACTTATGAAATTAGAACTTCCTAGTGGAGTTGAAGTAGAAATTAAAGTATAATAATTATGTCTGGTATTATTGGAAAAAAAATTGGGATGACAAGTATTTACGATGAGAATGGTAAGAACATTCCTTGTACAATTCTTAAAGCGGGTCCATGTACTATTACTCAGGTTAAAACTGACGAAAAAGATGGTTATTCTTCTTTTCAGCTTGGTTTTGATGAGAAATCTAAGAACACTACAAAATCATATGATGGTCAATTCAAAAAGAGTAAGTCAAATCCTATGAACAAATTAGTTGAGTTTAAAGGATTTGAAGGAGACCCTAAATTAGGAGATAAAATTACTGTAGATCACTTTTTAGAAGGAGAGTTTGTTGATGTATCAGGAATTTCAAAAGGAAAAGGTTTTCAAGGAGTAGTTAAAAGACATGGTTTTAGAGGTGTTGGTGATTCTACTCATGGTCAACATAATAGATTAAGAGCTCCAGGTTCAATTGGTGCAGGTTCAAGTCCTTCAAGAGTTTTTAAAGGTATGAGAATGGCAGGTCAAACTGGTAACTCAAAAATTAAAGTGCTAAATCTTAAAGTTGTTAAGGTAATGCCAGAAGATAATATTTTAATTGTTAAGGGAAGTGTTCCTGGTCACAATAACTCATATATAATTGTTCAAAAGTAATGGAACTTAAAGTACATAATATAAAAGGCAAAGAGACTGATAAAAAAGTCAAGCTAAATAAATTAGTATTTGGTATAGAGCCAAATGATCACGCTATTTATCTTGATGTTAAGCAATATCTTGCTAACAACAGAAAAGGTCTTCACAAGGCAAAAGAAAGAGGTGAAATTACTGGTAGTACTAGAAAGATCAAGAAACAAAAGGGTACAGGTACTGCTAGAGCTGGAAGTATTAAAAACCCATTATTTAGAGGTGGAGGTAGAGTTTTTGGTCCAAGGCCTAGATCTTACGATCAAAAGGTTAACAAAAAAGTTAAAAAGCTAGCTAGAAAATCTGCTCTTGCATACAAGGCGAAAAATAAAGAAATATTAATATTAGAGGATTTCAATCTTTCAAACCCAAAAACATCTGATTATTTAAATATTATCAAAGCTTTTGGCCTTGAAACAAAAAAGACTTTATTAGTTACTAGTGATATAAATAATAATATATATTTGTCGTCACGAAATTTAAAAAATTCTAAAGTTGTAATTAACTCAGAATTAAACACTTATGAAATTACAGATGCTAACAATATTTTAATTTTAGAAAGTGCGGTTGAAGGGATTGAATCAACCTTGAAATAAATTAGATTATGGATATACTTATTAAACCAATATTAACTGAAAAAGCGACTAACGAAAGTGAATTGAGAAATTCATATACTTTCATTGTTTCTAAATCTGCAAACAAGGTTGAAATAAAAAAAGCTGTTGAGTCTTTATATGGAGTTTCAGTTTCAAAAGTAAGAACTATGATTTATGGATCTGAATCAAGAACAAGATTTACTAAGAAAGGAGTTCAAACTAGTAAAAAAGGCTCCTACAAAAAAGCAATCGTTAAAATTTCAGAGGGAGACAGAATTGACTTCTTTGCAAATCTATAATTATGCCAGTAAGAAAATTAAAACCGGTCACACCGTCACAGAGATTTAGAGTTGTTAATGGATTTGATGCTATTACAACAGATATACCTGAAAAATCATTATTAACCACTAAGAAAAGAACTGGTGGAAGAAATAATAATGGTAAAATGACTAGTAAGTACAGAGGTGGAGGTCATAAAAAAAGATATAGAATAATCGATTTCAAAAGAGATAAGTTTGATGTTACTGCTGAAGTTAAATCAATTGAATATGACCCTAACAGATCTGCTTTTATATCATTAATTGAATATAAAGACGGTGAAAAGAGATATATAGTTGCACAAAATGGTTTAAAGGTTGGACAAAGTGTTATATCTGGAGAATCAGTTTCTCCTGAGATTGGAAATGCAATGCCTGTTAATAATATTCCATTAGGTACTATTATTTCCTGTATTGAGTTGAATCCAGGAAAAGGTGCTAGTATTTCAAGAAGTGCTGGATCTTTTGCTCAACTAATGGCTAAAGATGGTAAATTTTGTACTGTTAAACTTCCTTCAGGAGAAACTAGGATGATTCTTAACACTTGTTACGCAACCATTGGTGCAGTTTCGAATTCTGATAATCAACTTATTTCATCTGGTAAAGCTGGAAGAAAAAGATGGTTAGGTAGAAGACCTAGAACTAGACCAGTAGCTATGAACCCTGTTGATCATCCAATGGGTGGTGGAGAAGGTAAGGCTTCAGGAGGTCATCCAAGATCTAAAAAAGGAATACCTGCTAAGGGTTATAGAACAAGATCAAAAAAGAAATCATCTTCTAAATTTATAATTGAAAGAAGACAAAAATAATATAGTATGTCAAGATCATTAAAAAAAGGACCATATGTTCACCTAAGCCTACTAAAAAAGGTTAATAAAAATATTGAAGATAATAAGAAAGCTGTTATTAAAACATGGTCTAGATCTTCAATGATTATTCCTGATTTTGTTGGTCAAACTATAGCTGTTCATAATGGGAAACAGTTTATACCAGTTTATATAACAGAAAACATGGTTGGTCATAAGCTTGGAGAATTTTCTCCAACAAGGTCGTTTAGAGGGCATACTGGAAACAAAAGATAAAATAATATTGATTAATTAAATGGGATCAAGAAAAAGAAATAGCGCTGATAAAATTAAAGAAGCAAAACAAGATATAGTCTTTGCTAAACTTAATAATTGTCCGACTTCTCCAAGAAAAATGCGTCTTGTAGCTGATCAGATTAGAGGTGAGGGTATATCTAATGCATTATCTATACTTAAGTTTAGTCCAAAAGAAGCTTCAGGAAGACTAGAAAAACTTTTAGTTTCTGCTATAGCTAACTGGCAATCTAAGAACGAAAATGCTAATATTGATGCAGCTCAGCTTTTTGTTAAGGAAATTAGAGTAGATGGTGGTAGTATGTTGAAAAGAATAAGAACAGCTCCCCAAGGTAGAGCTCATAGAATTAGAAAGAGATCTAATCATGTAACATTAGTGCTTTCTTCAAAAACAATTAATTAAATGGGACAAAAGACAAATCCGATAGGAAATAGATTAGGTATTATTAGAGGCTGGGATTCTAACTGGTGGGGTGGTAGAGACTATGGTGATAAAATTGCAGAGGATGATAAGATTAGAAAATACATCTTTGCGAGACTTTCTCGTGCTAGTGTTTCTAGTGTTATAATTGAGAGGACTCTTAAACTAATTATCATTACTATAACCACTGCAAGACCAGGAATAATTATTGGTAAGGCAGGATCTGAAGTTGATAAACTAAAAGAAGAACTTAAAAAAATTACAGCTAAAGATATTCAACTTAATATTTTTGAAATTAAGCGTCCTGAATTAGATGCATTCCTTGTTGGAAGTAGTATTGCAAGACAAATTGAGAATAGAATTTCTTTTAGAAGAGCTATCAAAATGGCCATTGCTGCTGCAATGAGAATGAATGCTGAGGGAATTAAAATTCAAATATCAGGAAGGTTAAATGGTGCTGAAATGGCTAGATCTGAGTCATATAAGGAGGGTAGGATTCCTCTTTCAACTTTTAGAGCTGATATTGACTATGCAATTGTTGAGGCTCATACAACCTACGGAAGACTTGGAATAAAAGTTTGGATTATGAAAGGTGAAGTTTATGGTAAAAGAGAATTATCTCCTTTAACTGGCATGAAAAAATCATCTAACAATTCAAAAAAGAATAATAGACAAAGAGATAGAAAAAATTAATTAGATATGTTACAACCTAAAAGGACCAAATATAGAAAAGCGCAGAAAGGTAAAATGAAAGGTTTATCTCAAAGGGGTCATAGACTATCTAATGGTATGTTTGGAATTAAATCTTTAGAATCTAAGTTTCTTACTTCAAGACAAATTGAGGCTGCAAGGATTGCAGCTACTAGATATATGAAAAGAGAAGGACAGCTTTGGATTAAAATATTTCCAGACAAACCTATAACTAAAAAGCCTCTTGAGGTAAGAATGGGTAAAGGAAAAGGTGCTCCTGAGTATTTTGTAGCAGTTGTTAAACCAGGTAGAGTTCTTTTTGAAGTATCAGGTGTACCAGTTGCAGTTGCAAAAGAAGCTCTTAGGCTTGCTGCTCAAAAATTACCAGTAACAACTAAGTTTATTATTGCAAGAGATTTTAAAGGATATTATGAAAATTAGTGAAATAAGAAATATGTCAACTGATGAGTTAAATGAAAAGTTAACTGATACTTCTAAGAAGTTATCTCAGTTAAAATTTAATAACTCTGTTCAAACAATAGAAAATCCTCTTGAAATTAAAATTTTGAGAAGACAGCTTGCTAAGCTAAAAACAGTATTAAACGAAAAAAAACAAGATTAAATGTCAACTAGAAGTCTAAGAAAAGAAAGAATAGGGATTGTGTCCTCTGACAAAATGGAAAAATCTGTTGTAGTGGCAGAGGTTAAAAAGGTGAAACACCCTGTTTACGGAAAATTTGTTTTAAAGACAAAAAAATATGTTGCTCATGATGAGAAGAATGATTGTAATGAAGGTGATACTGTAAGAATAATGGAGACAAGACCTATGAGTAAAACAAAAAAGTGGAGAATTGTAGAAATAATAGAAAGAGCAAAATAAAATGGTACAACAAGAATCAAGACTTAAGGTAGCTGATAATACAGGAGCAAAAGAAGTTCTTACAATACGAGTATTGGGTGGAACTAAAAGAAGGTATGCAAGAATTGGCGATAAAATTGTTGTTACTGTTAAGGATGCAACACCAAATGGGACAGTTAAAAAAGGTCAAGTTTCAATTGCTGTTGTAGTAAGAACAAAAAAAGAAGTTAGAAGAAATGATGGATCATATATTAGATTTGATGAGAATGCCTGTGTTTTACTTGATCAAACTGGTGAGATGAGAGGTACAAGGGTATTTGGTCCAGTAGCTAGAGAATTAAGAGATAAACAGTTAATGAAAATTGTTTCTCTTGCACCTGAAGTTTTATAATAGAGATATGAATAAGATAAAAATTAAAAAAGGAGATCAAGTAATAGTAATTGCTGGAGAGAACAAAGGGACTAAAGGTACTGTTCTAAAAGTTTTATATACTTCAAATAAAGCACTAGTTGAAGGTGTAAATACTGTCAAAAGACATACTAAACCAAATTCTGAAAATCCAAAAGGTGGAATTATTGAGAAACAACTTCCAATTAATATTTCTAATCTATCATTGATGAATAAAGACGGAGAGAAGACTAGAATTGGATATAAAAATGAGGATGGTAAAAAAGTTCGTATATCTACAAAATCTAAAGAAATTATTTAATTATGTCGAATACACCAAGATTAAAAGAAAATTATTCAAATAAAATAGTTAAAGAGCTTAAAGATAAGCTAGGTTTAACAAACATAATGCAGGTACCTTCGTTAGATAAAATTGTTATTTCAAGAGGAGTTGGAGCTGCTGTAAGTGATAAAAAATTAATTGATCATGCTGTTGAAGAATTAACTTTAATTTCTGGTCAAAAGGCTATAGCTACACTTTCAAAGAAAGATGTTGCATCATTTAAACTTAGAAAAGGCACAGCTATTGGCGCTAAAGTCACTTTGAGAGGTGATAGAATGTATGAGTTTCTTGATAGACTTATAACTATAGCATTACCTAGGGTTAGAGATTTTCAAGGTATTAAAGCTGATGGTTTTGATGGTAGAGGAAATTATAACCTTGGAATAAAAGAACAAATTATATTTCCAGAAATTAACATTGACAAAGTGAATAAGATTTCGGGTATGGATATAACATTTGTGACAAACACAAACTCTAATAAAGAGGCAAAAGCATTATTAACAGACTTAGGATTACCATTTAAAAAACAATAATATGGCAAAAGAATCAATGAAAGCTAGGGAGAGAAAAAGACAACGTATAGTTGCAAAGTATGCAGCTAAAAGAAAGTCTTTAAAAGAAGCTAATGATTATGTTGGTCTTCAGAAACTTCCAAAAAACGCTTCCCCAGTTAGACTTCACAATAGATGTAAGTTAACGGGAAGACCAAAAGGTTATATAAGACAATTTGGTCTTTCTAGGGTAATGTTTAGAGAAATGGCTAATAAAGGTTTAATCCCAGGTGTAACAAAAGCAAGTTGGTAAATTAAAGATTATGAATACAGATACTATTGCAGATTATTTAACTAGAGTAAGAAACGCTAGCATGGCAGGTCATAGAGTTGTTGATATTCCTTCTTCCAATATTAAGAAGGATATAACAAAAATTCTTTTTGATCAAGGCTTTATTTTAAGCTATAAATTTGAAAATACAGATAACAATCAAGGTAATATTAAGATTGCTTTGAAATATGATTCTGTATCTAAACAACCAGTTATCAAAGAGATTCAAAGGATAAGTAAACCTGGTCTTAGAAAATATTCTAATTCCCAAGAATTTCCTAGAGTTTTGAATGGTTTAGGTATTTCAATCATATCAACCTCAAAAGGTGTTATGACTGGAAAACAAGCTGCTAGTCAGAATATTGGTGGTGAATTAATTTGTTATGTTTATTAAAAAATAATTATGTCAAGAATAGGTAACAATCCGATAAGTATCCCAGAAGGCGTCTCAGTTAGCGTAAATGGTGATATAATTACTGTAAAAGGTAAAAATGGTGAAATGAATCAAAACTTTGATGGTGTGAGTTTCAATATTTCTAATGACACTATCATAGTTAAAAGAAATTCTGAATCAAAAGATCACAAATCTAAGCATGGGTTATTTAGAGCTCTTGTCTTTAATATGGTTGTAGGTGTTACAGATGGATTTACCCTTGAATTAGAATTAGTAGGAGTTGGTTATAGGGCTAATGCTTCAGGTCAAAAACTTGATTTATCTTTAGGGTTTTCTCATACAATTGTTATGAATATTGCTCCTGAGGTAAAAGTTGAAACTATTAATGAAAAAGGAAAAAATCCTATTATTAAACTATCATCTCTAGATAAACAACTAGTTGGTCATGTAGCGGCAAAAATAAGATCATTTAGAAGACCAGAGCCATATAAAGGAAAAGGAATAAAATTTGTTGGTGAACAAATAAGAAGAAAAGCAGGTAAATCAGCATAATATGACAAATACTAAAACTTTTAGAAGAAATAGAATTAGACAAAGAATTAAGAAGGTGATTTCTGGTACCCCTGATCATCCAAGACTCTCTGTTTTTAGAAGTAATAAAGAAATATACTGTCAAGTAATTGACGATGTTAATGGAAAAACTCTTCTTCAAACATCTTCAAGAGATAAGGCGATTGTAGATCTTAAATTAAATACTAATGTTGAAATTTCCTTTAATGTAGGAAAATTAATTGCTGAACAAGCTATTAAAAAAGGAATTGAAAAAATAAAATTTGATAGAGGTGGATACCTTTATCATGGTAGAGTTAAATCCTTGGCTGAAGGTGCAAGAGAAGGCGGACTTAAATTTTAAATATGTATAAAAATTATAAAAATATTGAACTTGTTAAACCTGTTGGTTTAGACCTTAAAGATAAACTTGTTGGTATTCAAAGAGTAACTAAAGTAACTAAAGGTGGTAGGGCTTTTGGTTTTTCTGCTATAGTTATTGTTGGAGATGAAAACGGTGTAGTGGGCCATGGCCTAGGAAAAGCTAAAGAAGTTACAACTGCAATTTCAAAAGCTGTTGAAGATGCAAAGAAAAACTTGGTAAGAATACCAATTGAAAATGGTACTCTTCCTCACGAACAAAAAGGTAAGTTTGGTGGCTCTAGAGTTTTTATAAAACCTGCTGCTCCTGGTACTGGAGTTATTGCAGGTGGTGCAGTTAGAACAGTTTTAGAGGCTGTTGGAATTCAAAATGTACTTTCAAAATCTCAAGGATCTTCAAATCCTCACAATGTTGTGAAAGCTACATTTGATGCATTATTAAATTTAAGAAGTCCCTTAACAATTTCAAGACAAAGAGGGATTTCGCTAGATAAAGTTTTTAAAGGATGAGCAAAAAAATAAGAATAAAACAGGTAAGGAGTACGATCAAAAGAATAGAGTCTCAAAAAAGAACTCTTGAAGCTCTTGGTTTAAGAAAAATTGGAATGGAAGTTGAACATGAACTTACTTCTTCAATCAAGGGTATGGTTGATAAGGTAAGTCACCTTGTTGAAGTTAATTCTATAAAATAATAATTATGAGTTTAAATAATTTAAAACCTGCAAAAGGATCAAATACAACCAGTGGTAAGAGACTTGGAAGAGGACAGGGTTCAGGTAAAGGAAAAACCTCAGGTAGAGGACATAATGGTGCGCAGTCTAGATCTGGTTATTCAAGAAAAATTGGTTTTGAAGGTGGACAAATGCCACTTCAAAGAAGGATACCTAAATTTGGTTTTAAAAATATTAATAGAATTGAATATAATACTATTAATATTGATGACATTCAGACCCTTGTTGATGATAAAAAGATAAAGAAAGACTTAACTATCGAAAAAATGGTAGAGTTGAGACTTGTAAAAAAGGGAAGTCTTGTTAAAATTTTAGGTAGAGGTAAAATTGATGCTCCTGTTAACATAACAGCTAATAAATTTTCTGCTACTGCTGAAAAACTAATTGAAAAGGCCGGTGGTAAAATTACTAAGATATAATAATGAATAAGTTAGTAGACATAATAAAAAGTATATATAATATCAAAGAGTTAAGGGATAGGATTCTATTTACTCTTGGTCTTTTATTAGTCTACAGGCTTGGAGCTCAAGTTGTTCTTCCTGGTGTTGACTCACTTGCATTGTCTGATCTTTCTTCAAGATCTGATGGTGGAGGTCTTTTAGGTATTCTTAATGCCTTTACAGGTGGAGCCTTTGCAAATGCTTCTATTTTTGCTTTAGGAATTATGCCTTACATATCTGCATCCATTGTAGTTCAGCTTATGGGTGTTGCACTTCCATATTTGCAAAAATTACAAAAAGAAGGAGAAAGTGGTAGGAAAAAGATTACTCAAATCACAAGATGGTTGACTATTTTTATTTGTACGGTTCAAGCTCCAGCATATCTTTATGGTTTAAGTGCTTTAGGTGTTCCTGATAGTGCCTTCATCTTCGGAAGAACTCCAATGTTTATTTTCACTTCAATTATAATTCTTGTAACAGGATGTATTTTTGCAATGTGGCTTGGAGAAAAAATTACAGATAGAGGTATTGGTAATGGAATATCTCTTCTTATAACAGTTGGTATTGTTGCTTCTTTACCTCTTTCATTTACACAGAATTTAATTTCAAGGATATCTGAAAGTAATGGAGGTTTAATAATGGTAGTTATTGAGCTTGCTGTATGGCTTGTAATTATTTTATTAAGTATATTATTAGTCATGGCTGTAAGACAGATACCAGTTCAGTATGCAAGAAGAAATTCTGTTCCTGGATCTCAATCATCAGGAATGGCTAAAAGACAATATATACCACTTAAGCTAAATGCATCAGGTGTTATGCCAATTATTTTTGCTCAAGCTCTAATGTTTGCACCTGCAACTATTGGAAGTGTTTTCGGAACATCATCAATTGGTCAATGGCTTCAAGCAAGTTTCTCTGATATTTTTGGATTATGGTATAATATTTTATTTGGGCTGTTAGTTGTAATTTTTACTTTTTTCTACACGGCGATAACTGTTCCAACTAATAAAATGTCAGATGATTTAAAAAGAAGCGGTGGTTTTGTTCCAGGAATTAGACCTGGAAATGAAACATCGGAATACCTTGATTCAGTAATGTCACATATAACTTTTCCTGGATCTTTATATCTAGCAGTAATTGCAGTTTTCCCAGCTATAGTTGTTCAATTAATTGGTATGCAGCAAGGTTGGGCTCTCTTTTTTGGAGGTACTTCTCTTCTAATTATGGTAGGAGTAGCAATAGATACAATACAACAAGTAAATGCATATTTACTTAATAATCATTATGATGGTCTTATGAAGTCAGGTTCAATGAGAAGTAAACCAACAATATAAATGGCAAAGCAGAAATCAATAGAGCAGGAAGGTAAGATTATTGAAGCACTCTCAAATGCTATGTTTAGAGTTGAGCTAGAGAATGGACATGTTGTTACAGCTCATATATCAGGTAAGATGAGACTTCATTACATTAAACTTTTACCTGGGGATAAAGTTAAATTAGAAATGAGTCCATATGATTTAACAAAAGCAAGAATAACATTTAGAATGTAAAACAAATCAAAATGAAAGTTAAAGCATCAATAAAAAAAAGAAGTAGTGAATGTAAAATCGTCAGAAGAAAAGGACGATTATATGTCATTAACAAAAAAAATCCAAGGTTTAAACAAAGACAAGGTTAATTATGGCAAGAATTTCAGGAATTGATATACCAAAAGAAAAAAGAGGAGCTATCTCTTTGACGTACATATATGGTATTGGTAAAAGCTTAGCAATTACAATATTAGATAATGCAAAAGTAGATCCTAACAAAAAAGTTGCAGATTGGGATGATAAAGACATTGCTAGTATTAGGGATGTGGTTGGAAGTCTAACAATTGAAGGCGAGCTAAGATCGGAAACTCAATTGAATATTAAAAGATTAATGGACATTGGTAGTTATAGAGGTATAAGACATAGAACAGGTCTTCCTTTGAGAGGTCAAAGAACAAAAAATAATTCTAGAACCAGAAAGGGTAAAAGAAAAACTGTAGCTAACAAGAAAAAAGCGACTAAGTAATTATGGCAAAATCAACTAATAAAAAAAGAAAAGTAATTGTAGATTCAGTAGGTGAGGCTCATATTAATGCTTCATTTAACAATATAATTATATCATTAACAAATTTAAAAGGTGAAGTAATTTCATGGTCTTCTGCCGGAAAAATGGGCTTTAGAGGTTCCAAAAAGAACACTCCATTTGCTGCTCAAACCGCTGCTGAAGATTGTGCAAAGGTTGCTTTTGATGCTGGGCTAAGAAGAATTAAAGTTCTTGTAAAAGGACCAGGTAATGGTAGGGAATCAGCAATAAGAACACTTCACAATAATGGTCTAGAAGTTTCTGAGATTATTGATGTAACCCCAGTACCTCATAACGGATGTAGACCTCCTAAAAGAAGAAGAGTTTAATTAATTAAAATATAAATGGCAAGATATACAGGACCAAAAACAAAAATCTCAAGAAAATTCGGTGAACCACTTTTTGGTGAAGATCGTACTTTAGAGAAAAAAAATTACCCTCCAGGTCAACATGGAAACAACAAGAGAAGGGCTAAAAAGTCTGAATATGCTGTTCAATTAATGGAGAAACAGAAAGCCAAGTATACTTATGGAATTCTTGAAAAGCAGTTTAGAAATATATATGATAAAGCCAACAGCGGTAAAGGTATTACAGGTGAATTATTACTTCAGCTTTGTGAATCTAGACTAGATAATGTTGTATTTAGAATGGGTATTTCAAAAACAAGAGATGGAGCAAGACAATTAGTTTCTCACAAACATGTGACTGTTAATGGCTCAATTGTAAATATTCCATCTTATACCCTTAGACCAGGTGATAAGGTTTCTATTAGGGAAAAATCAAAATCATTAAAGGCTATTGAGAGCTCTCTTATGGAAAATAGCTCTGAATATGATTGGATCAAGTTTAATAGAGAAAGACTTGAAGGAGAGTTTGTTACAGTTCCAGAAAGAGAGCAGATTCCAGAAAACATTAAAGAACAATTAATCGTTGAATTATACTCAAAATAAAAAATATGGCAATTTTAAACTTTCAAAAACCAGATAAAGTAATCATGATAGATTCTACGGAATCTCATGGTAAATTTGAATTTAGACCACTTGAACCAGGATATGGTTTAACTATTGGTAATGCTCTTCGTAGAGTTTTGTTATCATCTTTAGAAGGTTATGCCTTTACTTCTGTGAAAATAGAAGGTGTAGACCATGAATTTTCTACTATAGAAGGTGTTGTTGAGGATGTGACAGAAATCATTCTTAATATCAAGCAAATTAGATTGAAAAGACAAATTGATGATGTTGAAAACGAAAAAATAAATGTTATTGTAGGTAACCAAAAAGTATTAAAAGCTTCAGACCTTCAAAAGTTTATTTCTGGTTTTCAAATCTTAAATCCAGATCTAGTTATCTGTAGTTTAGAAAAAAATGTTAAACTTTCTATTGAACTGAATATTGAAAAAGGAAGGGGATATGTTCCTGCCGAAGAAAATAAAAAACAAAGTGAATCTATAGGAGTAATTGCAATTGATTCTATCTATACTCCAATTAAGAATGTTAAGTACGATATTGAGAATTATAGAGTTGAACAAAAGACTGATTATGAAAAATTAGTTTTTGAGATTGTAACTGATGGTTCTATACATCCAAAAGATGCTCTTACTGAAGCGGCTAAAATCTTAATACACCATTTCATGTTATTCTCAGACGAGTTAATAACTTTGGAAGCAGACGAAATTGCTCAATCTGAAACTTATGATGAAGAATCTCTTCACATGAGACAGCTACTTAAAACTAAACTTATAGATATGGATTTATCTGTAAGAGCATTAAATTGTCTTAAGGCTGCAGAGGTAGATACTTTAGGTGATCTTGTATCATTTAATAAAAATGATTTAATGAAGTTTAGAAACTTTGGTAGAAAATCTTTAACAGAATTAGAAGAATTGGTTATACTTAAAGGTCTTTCTTTCGGAATGGATCTTTCAAAATATAAATTAGATAAAGATTAAATTTTAAATAATGAGACACGGTAAGAAAAATATTAAACTTGGTAGAAAAACTGCTCATAGAAAAGCAATGCTTGCTAACATGGCTATTTCTTTATTACAGCACAAAAGAATTACAACTAGTTCTACAAAAGCTAAGGCTTTAAAAATATTTATTGAGCCATTAATTACCAAGTCTAAGAATGACAATGTTCATAATAGAAGATTATGTTTTAGTAAGCTAAGAAACAAAGTAGGTGTTCAGATTTTATTTGATGAAATTTCAAAAAAAATTGCTGATAGGCCAGGTGGTTATACAAGAATTATCAAGTTAGGTAATAGATTGGGTGATAATGCATCTATGGCAATGATTGAATTAGTTGACTTTAATAATATATATAACAACACCTCTTCGTCTAAAACAATTGATGAGCCAGTTGTAGAGTCCAGCGCTGAATAGTCGCTTTGAAAAAGTAATTAACAAAAGGATATATGTTTTTCATATATCCTTTTTTTGTTTAATTTTACTTTCCGAAATGTCCAACGAAAAAAGAAAAAAAGGTCTTGTACTATTAGCTGATGGTACCACTTTTTATGGTCGTTCTGCTGGTATCGAAGGTACTTCATATGGTGAAATTTGTTTTAATACAGGTGTAACCGGTTATCAAGAAATATTTACTGATCCTTCTTACTTTGGACAAATTATGGTCACTACTACTTCTCATATTGGTAATTATGGGATTAAGATGTCTGAATCTCAATCTCAAAAAATCTTTATTAGTGGGCTAATATGCAAAACCTTTAGCTCATTAAATTCTAGATCTAATTCTAAATCATTAAAAAAATGGTTTGAATCAAATAAGCTAGTTACTTTAAGCGAGGTTGATACTAGAGCACTAGTAAGATATATTAGAGACAATGGTGCTATGAATGCTGCAATTACTACAGAAGTTGATAAAATTGATGATATCCAAAAAAAATTAAAAGACTTTCCAATTATGGATGGTTTAGAACTTGCTTCAAAGGTTTCAACTACGAAGCCTTATGAATATGGTAATAGTAATTCAAAAATAAGATTAGCTATAATTGATTTGGGTATAAAGAAAAATATTCTTGATAATTTCTCCAGAAGAGATATTTTCATCAAGGTTTTTCCTTTTGATACTGATTTTGAGGAAATGATAAAATTTAAACCAAATGGCTTTTTTCTTTCAAATGGACCAGGAGATCCTAAGCCTTTAACCAAGGTAATTAATACTACAAAAAAAATATTAGATAAAGACTATCCACTATTTGGAATATGTTTAGGTCATCAGGTTATAGCTCTTGCTAATGGAATTAAAACCTATAAAATGTTTAATGGTCATAGAGGTATAAACCATCCTGTTATAAATTTAAATACAGGAAAAGGTGAAATAACATCTCAAAACCATGGTTTTGCTGTTGATTACGATACTGCGATATCAAATAAAGCTGTAAAAATATCACATAAACATCTAAATGATCAAACAGTTGCAGGTCTAGAAATAGATGGAAAAAAATGTTTTTCTGTTCAATACCACCCTGAGGCAGGACCAGGTCCTAATGATGGAAATTATCTTTTTGATCAATTTTTATCTAAACTTTAAAAATATGACTAAAATAAAAACTATTGTTGCTAGACAAATATTCGATTCAAGAGGTAATCCTACTGTTGAAACTGACGTTATAACTACAAATGGTATAATGGGTAGGGCTGCCGTTCCATCAGGAGCATCTACAGGTCAACATGAGGCTGTTGAACTTAGAGATGGGACAAAAAATTATATGGGAAAGTCTGTTTATAAAGCTGTTAAAAATGTGAATGATATAATTTTTAAAGAACTAGAAAATTTATCTGTTTTTGACCAATCTTTAATAGATTCAACGATGATAAATTTAGATAATACTCCAAACAAATCTAAACTTGGTGCTAATGCTATATTATCAGTATCATTAGCTGTTTCTAAAGCTGCAGCATTAGAAAAAAACATTCCACTTTTTAAGTATCTAGGCAATGAAAATTCAAATGTTCTTCCTGTTCCTTTAATGAACATAATTAATGGTGGCAGTCATTCTGACTCCCCAATTTCTTTTCAGGAATTTATGATTGTACCAGTTGGTGCTTCTAGCTTTAGTCATGCTCTACAAATCGGTAACGAGGTGTTTCATAATTTAAAATCTATACTTAAATCTCGAGGTCTTTCAACTGCTGTTGGTGATGAGGGAGGATTTGCTCCAGATTTAGATGGTACAGAAGATGCTATTAACACGATAATCAATGCAGTTGAAAAAGCAGGATACCAGATGAAAAAAGATGTTATGATTGCTTTAGATTGTGCTGCATCTGAATTTTATAAAGATAATCTTTATGATTATTCAATATTTGAAAAGAACAACACTACTCGATTAACTTCTGCTCAACAAGTTGATTTTTTGGTTGATCTTTGTGATAAATTTCCTATAATTTCAATTGAAGATGGAATGGATGAAGACGATTGGGATGGTTGGAAGCTTTTAACAGATAAGATAGGTGATAAAGTTCAATTAGTTGGTGATGATCTTTTTGTTACTGATATTTCTAGATTATCAAAAGGGATCAATGAAAGAATAGCTAATTCCATTCTGATTAAGTTCAATCAAGTTGGATCATTAACTGAAACAATTTCATCAATAAATCTAGCTGCTGAAAACAACTTTACTTCAGTTATTTCTCATAGATCAGGAGAAACAGAGGATTCTACAATTGCAGATTTATGTGTAGCTTTTAATACAGGTCAAATAAAAACAGGGTCAATGTCTAGGAGTGATAGAATGTCTAAGTATAATCAATTACTCAGAATTGAAGAGGAGCTAGGAGATAAATCTACATATCTTGGAAAAAGCGCCTTTAACTTGAACCTTTAGAAATTTAAATTTTATTTAATTTTTTTCTTAACTGCAGGTAATCTAAATTTGTATAAACACTTTATAGATGGATAAATCTGCAAAAATTGAATTTAACGGCAAGTCTTATACCTTTCCTGTAATAACTGGCTCAGAGAATGAAGAAGCAATTGATATTAAGAATTTAAGATCTGAAGTAGGTCTTATTACTTATGACCCTGGCTACAAGAATACTGGTCATTGTATCAGTAATATAACATATCTTGATGGTGAAAATGGAATATTAAGATATAGAGGTTATTCAGTTGATGAATTATGTCAGAAAAAATCATTTCTGGAGGTAACATATTTGTTGATTTTTGGTGACCTACCGTCTCAAGTTCAAATTGATAAATTTCAAAATGATATAAGAGAAGAATCACTTGTTGATGAAGATTTAAAACAAATCTTTAAGAGTTTTCCAAAATCAGCACATCCAATGGGTATTTTATCATCTTTAACATCTGCTCTTATAGCTTTTAATCCTCAAAATGAAACAAAGATTTCTTTGAAAGATGAAGATGATGTTTCTATAGATGATAAAATGTATTTATCTACGGTACGACTTCTCGCAAAGTTTCCAATTATGTCTTCTTGGACATTGAGAAAGATAAAAGGGTTACCATTAAATTACAGTGATAATAAACTTTCCTATACTGAAAATATTGCATACATGATGTTTGCTAAACCTAATCAAGAGTATGTTCAAAACGATATTATAGTTAATGCACTTAATACTCTTTTAATACTTCATGCTGATCATGAACAAAACTGTTCTACATCAACTGTAAGAATAGTTGGATCATCATATGCTGGTTTATATGCCTCTATCTCAGCTGGAATATCAGCTTTATGGGGTAGACTTCATGGTGGTGCAAATCAGGCTGTTATTGAGATGCTAGAGCTTATAAAAAATGACAATTCAGATATTGATAAATATCTGAACAAGGCTAAAGATAAATCTGATCCTTTCAGATTAATGGGATTTGGCCATAGAGTTTATAAAAACTTTGATCCAAGAGCAAAAATTATTAAAAAAGCAGCTGACCAAGTTTTAAATGATTTAGGAATCGAAGATCCAGTTCTTGATATTGCTAAATCAATTGAAGAAAAGGCTTTAAATGACGAATATTTTATTCAAAAAAAATTATATCCAAATGTTGACTTCTACTCAGGTATTATATATAGAGCTTTAGGCATTCCTACGGATATGTTTACTGTAATGTTTGCTCTAGGAAGAATACCAGGTTGGATAGCTCAGTGGAAAGAAATGAGAGAATCAAATAATCCAATTGGTAGACCAAGACAAGTTTATAACGGTCCAACTCATAGAACAATTTCATAAAATACCAGATGGAAATCAAATCAGAGATTTCAAACTTAACTTCTAATTTTTTAAATAAAAATTATGATATTAAAGTTGAAGAAATTGAAATCCAAAATACTAAAAAAGACTTTGATGGGGACATTACCATAGTCCTGTTTCCTTTTTTTAAGTTGATCAGTAAAGATCAAATTTCAGAATTTGGAAAATCTCTTGGTGAAAGTTTAATTAAAAGTTCAATTAATCTTATTAACTTCAATATAGTAGGTGGGTTTTTAAATCTTACAGTTTCTGATATATACTATCTTGATTTTTTAGACACTATTAAAGATGATTTAAATTTTGGAAAAATTGAAAGTACAAATGAAACTTATATTGTTGAGTTTTCATCACCGAACACTAATAAACCTCTTCATTTAGGTCATATAAGGAATAATCTATTAGGTTACTCTATCTCTAAAATTCTGGAAGCTAATGGAAAGAAAGTTCAAAAAGTTCAAATAATTAATGACCGTGGTATTCATATATGTAAATCTATGGTTGCATGGAAACAATTTGCCAAAGGAGCTAACCCTGAATCAAAAAAAATTAAAGGAGATAAATTTGTTGGTGATTACTATATAATGTTTGATAAGGTTCATAAAGATCAAATGAACGAACTTATTAATTCTGGTATTGATAAGGATATTGCTGCAGAAAATACAGAGATAATGAAAGCTGCAAAAGAAGAGCTAATGAATTGGGAGAAAAACAATAAAGAAACTAGGCAAATTTGGAAAATGATGAATGATTGGGTTTATGATGGGTTCGATAAAACATATGATTTGTTGGGAGTATCTTTTGATAAAAACTATTATGAAAGTGAAACTTATCTCTTAGGTAAGAATATAATGGAGGAAGGACTTAAAAAAAATGTACTGTATAAAAGAGAAGATTCATCAGTTTGGATAAATCTTGATAATGAAGGACTTGATGAAAAACTTTTATTGAGATCTGATGGTACATCTGTATATATGACTCAAGATCTAGGTACTGCAGTTCAAAGAATAGCTGATAATTCTAATGTTAGGGGAATGATATACACTGTGGGTAATGAACAAGATTATCATTTTAAAGTACTTTTTAAAATATTAAAGAAATTAGGGTATGATTGGGCTGAAAATTTATTTCATTTAAGCTATGGTATGGTAGATCTTCCATCAGGTAAGATGAAGAGTAGGGAGGGTACTGTTGTAGATGCAGATGATTTGATTTATGATCTCATTGATACTGTTAAAAAAACTACTGAGAGTTTAGATAAGTATAAATCAAATAATGAAAGTTTAGATTTTGATGAATATAAGAAGATAGCTCTAGGTGCTCTTAAATATTATATTTTAAAAGTTGACCCGAAGAAGAACATTCTATTTAATCCTGAAGAATCAATTGATTTAAGTGGAAATACAGGGCCATTTATTCAGTATGCTTATGTAAGAATTCAATCAATATTAAAAAAAGTTAATAAAGATATTTTAATTGAAAAGAATTATCAGCTTAATGATAAAGAGAAAGAAGTTCTTAAGATAATATATGAATTTCCTTCAGTTATAATTAGTTCATATAAAGACCTTTCACCTGCACTTATTGCTAATTATCTATATGAATTAGTAAAAAACTATAATTCACTTTATCAAAATCATCATATATTAAATTCCAAGACAAAAGAGTCTACTTCAGTACGTATATTGATTTCGATTAAAGTAAGTCATATTATAGAATCTGGTAGTAATCTTCTAGGTATAGATTTACCAAATAGGATGTAAAAAAAAGTCACCCTAAGGTGACTTTTTAAGTTGTCTGTGTATAAAATTACTTAGATACAGCAAGGTTGTAAACAACAAGACCGAAACCGATTTTGTTAATTGCATTACCATTACCTGATAAGAGAAAAGCAAATGCAGCTAACATAGCAGCAAATCCGATCCAAAATGTAAAATCAACCAAGCTTAAATCAGTACCTAAAATAGGTACGATACTTAATAAATTTTCCATAAAATAAATTAATTATTGTTTATAGAGATTAAATTAAATAAAATAATGGATTAAAAAAAGATTATTTGAAAAAAAATCATATCTTTTTTTGTGAATATATCAATATTTTATGTACAAAATTATCAAATCAAGAATATCAATAATTCTTAGTTCTTTAATCTTAAGTTATTTTATTTTAGATGTTTATCAAAACATACTTGGGTTAGTTTTAATTTTATCTATTGGAGTAATAAATGGGGCTAATGACCTGTTGATAATTAAAAAATAAGATTGATTAAAGCAATATGTATATTTGAAAAAATAATTCTATGAAAATAATTGATGGGAAAAAAATATCTAATGAAGTTTTAGATGAGATTAAAGTATTAGTTGGTCATAGAGTGAAAAACAATTTAAAAATCCCTCATTTAGCTGCCGTGCTTGTTGGAGATGAGGGTCCTAGTCAAACTTATGTAAATAGCAAAATAAAAGCTTGCAAACGAGTAGGTTTTCAATCATCTCTTTTTAAGTTTGATAAATCTATATCTGAAAATAAACTTATTAACGAAATTCAAAAAATAAATATTAATGATAATATTGATGGTTTTATAGTTCAACTTCCACTTCCTGTGAAGATAAACCAGGAGAAAATACTTAATAAAGTTAACCCTGATAAAGATGTAGATGGCTTTCATCCTCTAAATTATGGTAAAATGGCCCTGGGTATTGAAACTTTTCTTCCAGCTACTCCTGCTGGAATCATTGAATTAATTCAAAGGTCTAATATAGATTTAAAAAGTAAAAAATGTTTAGTTATTGGAAGGAGTCAAATAGTTGGACGTCCTATAAGTATTTTACTAAGTCAAAATAAAATTTTTGGAAATGCAACTGTAACTGTTGCTCATAGTAAATCAGATAATTTAAAAGAATTATGTCTTGACTCTGATGTCATTATATCTGCAATTGGTATTCCAGAATTTATAAAAGGAGAAATGATTAAAACAGGATCAACAATTATTGATGTTGGAATATCTAGAGTTAATGATAACTCCTCAGTTAAAGGATATAAAATTATAGGTGATGTTGACTTTAAAAGTGTTTCAGATAAAGTTGGATATATTACCCCTGTTCCTGGAGGTGTAGGCCCCATGACAATAGCTATGTTATTAAAAAACACTCTTAAAGCTTGTAGTTTAAAAGATTAATTATTCAATTTTATTCATTAAGCTATAAATCTTTAAAATCAAGAGTCCAAATAGAACGCTAGAAATAATCAAGAGAATATTCCATCAAAAATTTTAGATCCAATTACAATCATAATTATATTTTAGTTGAGAACAACAGACTCATTTCTTTAAATGACTTAAATTCTATGGCATTTCCTGAATTATCATAAAAAAACATTGTCTTTTGTTCTCCTGGTAGTCCTTCAAATCTAATATATGGTTCTATTATAAATTGAATTTTATTTTCAGTTAATGATTTCGCAAATTTATCAAAGTCATCCCATGGAATAATAACTCCAAAATGAGGAATTGGAACAGATTTATTATCAACTTCATTATGATGTACTCTACCTTTATGTGTAGGGTCCGCATGAATCACTAATTGATGCCCAAAAAAATCATAATCTGCCCATTCATCTGATTCTCTTCCTGGCTTACAGCCTAAAGTATTTTGATAAAAACTTTTAGATTCAGATAAATTTTTTACAGGGATTGCAAGATGAAAAGGGGATAATTTTGTCATAAATGATTCAATATAATAAATATTTCTTTCTAATTTTTTTAAACTTTTCAAGACCCTGTTGCCATGAATCTCTAATTTCAGATTCACTTATACCTTCTATAATTTGTTTTTTAAGATTAGAAGACCCTGCTAACTTGTCAAAATCATTTCTAAAAAATTTATTTTTGTCCTCAAATTGATTATATGATTTTATAAGCCATTTAAGTTCAATCCTATTTATTGTTTTATAATTTCTAAGATCTTCTCCGCTAGATTTAATTCCTTTTAATTTTGGATTTTGACTTCCAAAATTTGATTGAGGTGTAAAGTAAAAATCTTTTTCAAAGTCTGGATGACCATATACTTGAAATTGAATTTTAGTTCCTCTTCCCACACTCACCTCTGTCTTTTCAAGAAAAGCTAAACTTGGGTATAGATATATTGATTGAAGATTAGGTAAATTCGGAGAAGGTCTTATACTAGGTTCATATTTAGACTTATGATTATAATTTTTAATTTTAACAACCTCTAAATCAGCTTTTAAATCACTCTCAAGCCAACCCTCTCCGTTTACCATTTTACCATACTCGCCAATTGTCATACCATAAACAATTGGAACTGGGTGTAATCCAATAAAGCTTTTATTTTTTATATCTAATACAGGTCCATCTATATAAAAAGAGTTAGGATTTGGTCTATCTAAAATTATTATTTTTTTATTTGTTCTAGATACAGATTCCATTGCGTAATGTAGAGTAGATAAATAAGTATAAAATCTAACACCGACATCCTGAATATCAAATATTACTACATCTATATCTTTAATATCGTTGTCATTAATTTTTCTATTTTTTCCATATAAAGAGAGAACTTTTATTGATTTATAATAACCATTTTCAATTTTCTCACCATCATCTTTGTCTCCTAAAAAACCATGTTCGGGACTAAATATTTTATCTATTTTAATACCTCTTTTTAATAGAGTGTCAATTAAATGAATACTCGAATTATTAGATCTTAATACACTTGTATTATTAGCTATTACAGCAATTTTTTTATTTACCAGTTTATCTATGTATAGATTTATCATTTCTGATCCTGGAATAATATCTTGAGAAGATAGACTTGTAATTGGAGAAAAAATGAGTATAAATAAAAGTGTATTTTTGAATAAAACATTTAATTTGAATTTACCTTTTTTCATATATAGAAAATTAAGAACTAGTAATGATAAAAGTAATATATCATCCCGTATAATAAAAATAGCAGTTATTTCTGTTTTTCTTGGAGTATTTGTTTCCTTGTCAGCTATTTCTATTGGTAAAGGTCTACAACTTGCGATTAAGGATAAATTATATAGTTTAAGTCCTGATATAGTCGTGTCTACATATGAAAATAATTCTCGTGGAATTGCCTCAGAAAAAATTAATAATTTTGAATTTATAGAAAGTGAAATAAAAGCAGCATTTCCAAGCTTACAATTTGAAAATATAATTGAAAAACCAACTTTAATTTCAAATAACAACTCATTTGAGACTGTTATTTTTAGAGGGGTCAGTGATGGATATAACTTTGATGATTTTAACAAATTTATAATAGGCCCTAAGATTATAGACATTATCACTAATCAAGAGATAATTATTTCAAAATCTTTATCTGATAAACTAGAAATTTTAGTTGGACATAATCTTACTCTCTATTTTAAAGTAAATAACAACCAGAGAATACCAAATCTAAGATCTTATACTGTAAAACATGTTTTTGATACTGATTTTCCTGATTTTGACAGTAACTATATAATTGGAAATTTGGGAACACTTCAAAATATTTATAAATGGGACACAAATGATTTTGCAAACATTGAAATATCTGTTGATGACAAATCTAAAATCTTTGAAATTGAAAAATCAATGTCCTCTCTAAAGTCTTTTGAAAAAAATAATTTATCAATCAAAACAATCCAATCTAAATATGATAATATATTTAGTTGGATTTCAATTTTTGATTTTAACATATTTATAATCAATTCATTAATGATTATAGTTGCAATAATTAGTGTAATTATTTCTCTGTTTATTTTGATTTTTGAAAGGATAAAAATGATTGGTATTTTATCTTCAATGGGCTCTACAAATAAATCTTTGAGTAAGATATTTTTATATCAGGGATTTGAAATTATTTTAAAGGGAATGCTGCCTGCAAATATTTTATTTTTAACTATATCAATAATTCAAAATAGTTATGGATTGATTAAGTTAAATCCAGATGATTACTATGTTGAATCAATTCCTTTTATCTTAGACCCTCTGTATATAATTTCTTTAAATCTTATCTTTATTTTAATAAGTTCTATTATTTTATCAATTACTTTCGTTTCAATAACAAGATTTACACCTAAACTTAATATAAATTCATAAATGCAATATTTTAATAATATTTTAGAGACTATAGGAGACACCCCATTAATTAAATTGAATAAAATAACTAAATCAGTTAATTCTGAAGTCTTTGTTAAGGTAGAAAGCTTTAATCCTGGTAATTCTGTAAAGGATAGAATGGCTGTAAAAATGATTGAAGACGCAGAAAAAGATGGTAAAATAAATCCTGGTGGAACAATAGTAGAAGGAACCTCTGGGAATACAGGTATGGGGCTTGCACTAGCAGCTATAATTAAAGGTTATAAGTTAATATGTGTCTCTAATGACAAGCAGTCAAAAGAAAAATTCGATGTCTTAAGAGCTATGGGAGCTAAAGTTATTGTTTGTCCAACTAATGTTGATGCGAGTGACCCTAGATCTTATTATTCAGTCTCAAAAAGAATTTCTCAAGAAACAAAAAATTCATGGTATGTTAATCAATATGATAATCCTTCAAATGCAATTGCACATTATGAATCAACTGGACCTGAGATATGGAAACAAACTGATGGTAAAATTGATCATTTCTTAGTAGGTGTTGGAACTGGAGGAACAATATCAGGTGTTGGAAAATTTTTAAAAGAAAAAAAGCCAAGTGTAAAAGTATGGGGAATTGATACTTATGGATCTGTTTTTAAAAAATATCATGAAACGGGAATCTTTGATGAAAACGAAATTTATCCATATTCAACTGAGGGTATTGGGGAGGATATTCTTCCAAAAAATGTTGACTTTGATGTAATTGATCATTTTGAAAAAGTTACTGATAAGGATGCTGCTATTTATACAAGAAAGTTAGCCAGAGAAGAGGGAATTTTTGCTGGAAATTCATGTGGAGCAGCAATTGCTGGAGTAATTCAATTGAAAGAGAATTTTAAAAAAAATGAAGTTGTTGTTGCCCTCCTTCATGATTCTGGAAGCAGGTATATAGGTAAGATATATAATGATGATTGGATGAAAGAAAAAGGGTTTATATAGTTAATCCCTAAAAGTTCCTTTTGGAAATGAAACTAGACTCTCAAATCCTTTTGAATTAAATGTTGAAATCCCAAAAATAAAGTTGTCAATTACAATTCCATCAAGGGTATAGTTATCTACTTTATCAATTATTCTACTATTGTCCCAAGTTGGAGAAGTAGTTTCTCGCCAGTAGATTTTATATCCTTTAATTGATTGATCATTTGGATGTTCCCATCTAAATTTAACACTAGGCTCTACAATTCCTCCAATTTTTATATTCTTTGGAGGTTTAGGAGAAGATGCAATACTTGCTAATGAAATTGCATTTACTGCTGTTAATTTAGCAGCATAATCAAAATTCACCCCTGATAAGACATCTCCATATTTTATTCCATTTTCAACTCTGATATCATTATGTTGTCGATTATAGTTTTCATGAGCTTCCATAATTCGAATTCCTGCAATCCCTTCATCATTGAAAGGTCTATGATGACCACCTCTTCCGAATCGGTCTAACCTGTAGATCATAATAGGATTAAGTTCAGGCATAATTTTTTTGACTGTTTTATAAACATGTCTTGCTAATTGTCTGGAATCCCCGTCATTTTCACCACCTCCGGTTCTCATATTAAGCCCACTAGAATATTTTGAATTAAAAAAAAATGGTTCTGAAAAAATTCTAAAACTTCTATTATCAATAACACCATCTACACCTTCTATATTTCCAATCATATCATTATTTAAAATCCCTATAACATCCCATCCATTTTTTTTAGCATATTTAGCTAAACTTCTACCTCCAAATAATCCTTGCTCTTCTCCACTTAATCCAACATAAATAATACTGTTCTCAAACTTATATTTTGAAAGAATTCTAGCAGCCTCTATAGTTCCAGCCATTCCACTAGCATTGTCATTTGCACCAGGTGAATCATCTTTATAATTTGTTGGATCTGAAATTCTGGAGTCAATATCTCCACTCATTATAATGAACCTATTAGGATTTGTTGTTCCTCTTTGAATAGCTACTACATTATAAATCCATGTTGGAAAAATAATTCTGTCCCCTTCTGTAACATAGCTTTTCTCATAAAAAACTTCCAAACAACTATTACAGTTACTCGAAATTGTTTCAAATTCTCTTTTAATCCATCTTCTAGCTGCTCCTATTCCCCTAATTTCTGAAATCGTATCACTTAATGAATGCCTAGTGCCAAAGGAAACTAGTTTTGTAATATCTTTTTCAATCCTTTCAGATGAAACCTTATCAATAATATTATAAAACATTGAGTCTTGAGCATTCAGATTTGGTAACCAAATAAGAAGAAATAATGAAATGCAGCAATATATTTTATTCACTAGAAGCAGTATTTATTTTCTGAAATTATTTTATTAGCAATTTTAGTTTTTAAATCAAATACATTAGGATTTTTAGAATAACTTAATTTTTCAATTATTGAAGAATAAATATCATCTTGATTATTGACATCAATTATACTATTTATTAAATCTCGTGATTTTTTTTGAACTACTTGAGAAGCCTCATAAATATATAGTCTTGTCATGTTTATTTGATCAAACTGATCATCCTCTGAGCTTCTTCCAATATTTTTAATAGTCCTTTTCAAAGTAGATTCAGAAAGATATGCTTCAATTGCTAAATCAGACAGACTTAGAAGAACTTGTTGATTTTTATCTATTTCTGGTCCATATTTTTCAAATGCTTTGCCTAAAATTAATAAGAAGATTCTTTTAATATTTTCAACTAAAATAATTTCATCTTTTAATATTTCAGACTTTTCATTTACAGATAATGATTTGTTGTTTACTATATCTTGGTAGGGTGTCATTATGTCGAGACTTCCTTTCATTGCTTTTTTTAATAACATACCTATGATAAGCATTCTGTTTATTTCATTTGTTCCTTCATAGATTCTTCCAATTCTAGAATCTCTCCATGCACTTTCAATAGGTGCTTCAGCAGAAAATCCCATTCCGCCAAAGATTTGTATGCCTTCATCTGCACAATTTTGCATATCTTCTGAAATAGCTACTTTTAAAATTGAACATTCTAAAGCAAACTCTTCAACCCCTTTAAGTTCAGATTCTTGTTTACTAAATCCATTTGATTGAAATTCATCTATTTTTGACTGAACATCACTAGCTGCTCGATAGCACGCAGATTCACCAGCATAACAAGATGTAGCCATAGTAGCTAGCTTTTCTTTTATTGCACCAAAACTTGAAATTGGTTGCTTAAATTGTATTCTATTGTTAGCATAATCAGTAGAAATTGAAATTGATCTTCTTTGACCATCAAGATTTCCAGCACCTAATTTTATCCTTCCAACATTTAGTGCATTCATGGCTATTTTAAAGCCACCATTTCTTTCTCCAAGTAAATTTTCTACTGGCACTTTTGTTTCTGTAAAAAATACTTGTCTAGTAGAAGACGAGTGTATTCCTAGTTTTTTTTCTTCTTCGCCAAGCTTAATGCCATTGTCAGAATCATTAGGGACAATAAATGCTGTTATGTTCTTGTCTTCTTCAATTCTTGCAAAAACAATAAATATTTTTGCAAATCCAGCATTTGAAATCCACATTTTTTGACCTGATATTTTATAATGAGAACCATCATCACTTAAGACAGCCTTAGTTTTACCAGAATTAGCATCTGATCCAGCTGTAGGTTCAGTTAAACAATAAGAGCCAAACCATTCGCCAGAGGCAAGTTTAGGTAAGTATTTTTGCTTTTGATCTTCATTGCCAAATAAATAAATAGGTAAAATTGCTATACCAGTATGAGCACCATAAGCTGTAGCTACTGATCCAGTAGTACCTGAAACATAGTCAACTGCTATCATAGTAGAAACAAAATCCATTCCCATTCCACCATATTTTTCTTCTAATGTAACCCCTAATAATCCAAGATCTCCAATTTTTTTCATTGCTTGAACTGTTAAATCGTAATTCTTCTCTTCATACTTCATCTTATCAGGCCAAATCTCTCTGTCCATGAAATCAACTATTGTTTCTTTCATCATTAGTTGTTCTTCTGAAAAGTCTTCGGGAGTAAAAATATCATCAGATAAAGATTCTTTGAGAAGAAATTCCCCACCCTTTAACATTATTTTATTTTCTGTAGGCATATTTATTTTATTAATATTTAAATTTCGTTTTTTAAATATTTAGACTTTTAAAATTTAAAAAAAATCTACAATACTCAAATCATTATATTAGTTATATTTCATTAATTATCAATGTTTTGTATAATATATATGACTATGTCTAGCTTAAAAAAAATATTTTAAAACTTTAATTCATTTTGTTAATCAACCATTCAAAACTATTATTGAAAACCATTACCCAAGGTGAATACACGTCATTTCTATCTTCAGGATAGTAAGCCCAATTATGTGGATATAAGGATCTTTCAATATGTGGCATCATTACAAGGTGTCTTCCATCATCTGATACAAGCATCGCAGTATTAAAATTTGAACCATTTGGATTAGCAGGGTAAGAGTCATATGAATATTTTCCAGCAATTGAGTATTTATTTTCTTTATATGGGAATACAAACTTACCTTCACCATGAGCTGACCAGACACCTAATCTACTTCCTTCAAGATTTTTCAACATTATCGAAGGAGATTCTTCAATATTGACAGTTGAGAAAATACATTCAAATTTTTGAGAGTCGTTATGAGTCATTTTTGGCTTTTCGGAATGGTTCTTATTGATAAGTCCAAGTTCAATAAATAATTGACATCCATTGCAAACACCTAAAGACATTGTGTCGTCTCTTTTAAAGAAGTTGTCTAAAGATTTTTTCGCTATGGGATTATGAAGGAAAGATCCTGCCCAACCTTTTGCTGATCCAAGCACATCAGAATTTGAAAACCCTCCAACTGCAACAAGTAAATGAATATCTTCAAGATTCTCTTCTCCTGATATTATGTCAGTCATATGAATATCTTTTACGTTAAACCCGGCTAATGTCAACATAAAAGCCATTTCTCTTTCTGAGTTACTACCTTTTTCTCTAATTACAGCTGCGTTTATTTTTTTATTTAAATTATTACCACTATTATCACCATTAAACCCATTTGGAAATCTATATTTAAGAGGTTGATTTTTATAATTATTATATCTCTCAATTGCTTTATTATTTTTACTTTGTTTTAAATCAAAATCTCTTGAAGTAGAATACCATATATCTCTATATTTATTTATACTAAAGAAAAAATCATTTTCAAAATTTTTAATCTGTAAAATACTATTTTCATTAGTATTTCCAATTTTAATACATTTAACATCTATAGACAGAAATTCTTTTTCTAAATCTTTTGCAGACTGAATAATAATTCCTGAATTTTCTGAGAAAAGTAATTTAGTAGAATCGCTACATCCAAGATCGGTTAGGTCTATATCCAGACCTACATTGTTTGAGCTAAAACACATCTCAAGTAAGCATGTGATTAGGCCTCCTGAAGAAATATCATGGCCTGATAGAATATTGTTGTTTGATATAAGATTTTGAACTAGATTAAAAGATTCTTTAAATTTATTAGAATCTTTTATTTCTGGTGACTCTGATCCAATTTTATTCAGTGTTTGAGCAAACGATGAACCTCCTAATTTATATTCATCAAATGATAAATTAATATAATAAATATTACCTAAATTTTTACTTAAAACAGGCTTAACGACTTTTCTAATATCATTACACTGACCAGATGCTGAAATAATTACAGTTCCAGGAGATTTAACTTTTAGTTCATCATATTTTTGAACCATTGATAATGAATCTTTTCCAGTAGGTATATTTATTCCTAATTCTATTGCAAAATTAGAACATGCCTCAACAGCTTGATACAATCTGGAATCTTCACCATCATTTCCACATGGCCACATCCAATTAGCTGATAGAGAGATTGACTTAATTCCATTTGCCAGAGGTGCCCATATAATATTAGTCAAAGACTCTCCAATTGAGTTGATGCTTCCAATACTTGGATCAATAAGTCCTGAGATTGGTGAATGGCCAATTGAAGAAGCTACTCCTGTATAACTATTATAATCTAAAGAAACAACACCACAGTTAGCAAGAGGTATTTGAATTTCACCAACTGTCTGCTGTTGAGCAATACGTCCGGTTACACACCTATCAACTTTATTTGTTAACCAGTCTTTACATGCAACTGCTTCAAGACTCAAAACATTTTCAACATGCTTGTAAATTTTGTTTGAGCCATATTCAATTTTATTAAATCTAGATGTTATTGTAATATCATTTAAAATCTTTTTTGGTGCATCTCCAAATAAGCTATCCAAATCTAGGTTTATAGTCTCTGTGTTATTTTTTCTATCAATTACTCTAAACTTATTATCTCCAGTAACCTTTCCAACTTTATATATTGGTGACCTTTCTCTTTCTGCAATTTTCTTTACTAGATCATAATCTTTTTCTTTAATTATTAATCCAATTCTTTCTTGTGATTCGTTTCCAATAATCTCTTTATAAGAAAGGGATGGATCACCAATAGGTAAAGAATCTAAATAAATTTCACCTCCAATATCTTCTACTAACTCTGAAAAACAATTTAAATGTCCTCCAGCTCCATGATCATGAATAGATATTATTGGATTTTCATTCATTTCAAATAAAGACCTAATGGTATTAGTAACTCTTTTTTGCATTTCTGGATTTGATCTTTGAACAGCATTAAGTTCAATGGCATTATTATAACTTCCAGTATCAGTTGATGAAACAGAAGCACCTCCCATACCAATTCTATAATTATCCCCTCCAAGTAAAATAATAATATCACCCTTTTTAGGAGATTTTTTCATAGCTTGTTTAAGTTCTCCATAACCAACACCTCCTGCTAGCATTATTACTTTATCATATGAGTGTAACTCATTATTTTCATTATGTTCAAAGGTTAATAGAGATCCAACAATTAGAGGCTGACCAAAACAATTTCCAAAATCAGAAGCACCATTAGAGGCTTTTATTAAGATATCGACAGGAGTTTGATATTTCCAATCTCTTTCAGGTATGTTTTTTTCCCATATTTTGTTAGTATTCAATCTAGAATATGGAGTCATATAAACAGCAGATCCTATAAGTGGAAGAGACCCTGTTCCCCCAGCAGCTCTATCTCTTATCTCACCACCTGATCCAGTTGCAGCTCCATTATATGGTTCAACAGTTGTAGGGAAATTATGAGTTTCGGCTTTTACTGAAATAATGCTTTCAATTTCTTTATTTATAAAATAACTTGATTTATCTCCTCTTTTTGGTTGAAATTGATTGATTTTAGGCCCCCCAATGAAAGCAACATTATCAGAATAGGCAGATACAATAGAGTTTTTATTTTCTTTTGAAGTTGATTTGATTAGCTCAAATAAGCTATTACTTTTTTCCTCTCCATCAATAATAAATTGGCCATTAAAGATTTTATGTCTACAATGCTCTGAATTAACTTGAGAAAAACCATAGACTTCAGAATCTGTTAATTTTCTTCCAATTTTTATAGAAAGACCCTGTAAGTATGAAATTTCGAAATCATCTAGTGCAAGTCCCTGTTCATCATTATATTTTTTGAGATCATCTATTAAATTAATTTTTTCAGGTATATGATTCTTTTTAAAGATGTTTTGATTTAGAGTTTTGTATTCTTCATGAATCATTCTATCATATTCTGTAGAGATTAAATAACTAACAAAGACTTCAATTCGATTTATATACTTAAGCCCCATATTTCTTGTTATCTCAACAGCATTAGTACTCCATGGAGTTATCATCGAAGATTTAGGACCAATAAATTTTTCTGTTATTTCCTCAACTTCAATTATATTTGAATCAAGTACCCAAGATAATTTTTTAATACTTTCAATTGATAATCTTTCAGAAATTTCAACTGCAAATACTTTTAATTTTGGGTTACCAAAAAATAATATCATTATAGAAAATTAAGCTGTAAATTTAATTGATTTAGACTTAGATTTGAAGCTCATTCATATTTTTATATGAAGAATTTGAGTTGATAAGTTCTTCATGAGTTCCTTGAGCTATAATCTTGCCTTTATCAATAAGTATGATTTTATCACACTTCTTTATTGTTGAAAACTTATGAGCAATTATCAAAGATGTTTTTCCACTCATTAATTTATCAATTGCATCTTGAATCTTTTTCTCAGATTTACTATCTAATGATGAGGTAGCCTCATCTAAAATTAGAATTGACGGACTCTTTAACATTGCTCTAGCAATAGTTAATCTTTGTTTTTGACCTCCAGATAGCTTGTTTCCATAGTCTCCAATCATGGTATCGTATCCATCAAGCTGTTGTTCTATAAACTCATGTGCATTTGCCTCTTTTGCAGCATTAATTACATCTTCTTTTTTAGAGCCTAGGTTTCCAATTTTTATATTATTTAAAATTGTATCATTAAATAAAATTGATTCCTGGGTAACAATTGAGATATTCCTATACAATGACTCTTTTGTAATTTGAGATATATTATTATCGTCAATTAGAAGATTACCAGATCTAGTATTAAAGAATCCATTTAAAAGATTAGCTATGGTAGTTTTTCCACTTCCTGAGGATCCAACTAAAGCTACACTTTCTCCCTTATTAATAGTAAAGCTTATTTTATCTAATATTTTTGCTTCACCATAGTTAAATTCAACACTATTAAAAGTTATTCTATTTTCAAATTTTACAAGCTCTACATTTCTTTTTTGATCTTGCTTATCTTTATTAAATTCAATTATTTCAAATACTCTTTCAGCAGCAGCATTTCCTTTTTTTATACTATAAAATGACTTACTAAGGTTTTTTGCTGGAGTTAAAATATTATAAGCTAACCCCATAAAAACTATAAAGGTTGTGCCTGATATAGTTTCACTTATCAAGACCATTTTACCTCCAAACCAGAGTAAAACTCCTATTACAAGAATACCCATGAATTCACTAAAAGGACCAGCTAAATTCTTTCTATTTATTACTTTATTTGAAAACTTATAAAGCAAATTATTTATTCTTTTAAACTTATCAAGAAAAAATGATTCTGATAGGAATGATTTAATAACTTTTTGTCCACTAATAGTTTCATCAATTATTGATAAAAAATTACTTTGTTGTTGCTGAACCTCTTTAGAGTCTTTTCTAAGTTTCTTGCCAATTATTGAAATTATAAAACCAGATATTGGGATAAACAAAGTCACAAACAAGGTTAATCTTGGGCTAATTGTGAACATTACAATCAATGTAAATAAAATAGTAAGTGGTTCTCTTACCATCAATTCTAAAATTGAAAGATATGATGTTTGAATTTCTAGAATATCAGCAGTTATTCTTGACATCAAATCTCCTTTTTTCTTATTTAGAAAATATGAAATAGGCATATTTAATACTTTAGAATATAAATTTTCTCGAAGATTTTTTAATAATCCATTTTTTACAAATGTTATATTATATAATGCTAGATAATTAAATATGTTTTTCATTAAAAAGAAGAAAATAACTATTCCTACTACTAATATTAATGTTGATGAAACATCAGTTTCTAGTTGATTAGACAAATAATAGTTAAAGTAATTTTCAGCATACTCTCTAATATTACCAATTCCAGTATATACAGGTTTTGTATAAACCATTTCAGTTTGTTTAAATAATACATCCAGCATTGGAATAAATGAAACAAAAGCTAGAGCACTAAAAATTGCGTAAAGAATATTAAATAATACATTTAGTAATCCAAAGTAGGAGTAATCAATCCCATATTTTAATACTCTTGTAAAATAGCTCATTTAAAATGTCTTATTTTTTATTGAATAATTATCCTTATTAACATTATTTTTTAATATTATTTCAGATATAAAGCCTGCAATAAAAAATTGCACACCTAGAACCAATGTTATTAATGCTATGTAAAATTCGGGTCTATTAGTGATAAGTCTAGAACTAGTGTCAATAAACAATTTATTATAACCTAGGTACATTGTAAATAATATTCCTACAAAAATCATTAGTGTTCCTAATGATCCAAAAAAATGCATAGGCCTTCTACCGAACTTATTTATAAACCACAGGGTAATTATGTCTAAAAAACCTCTAATGAATCTTTCATTTCCGAATTTACTTCTTCCATATTTTCTAGGCTGATGCATTACTATATGTTCACCAATTTTATTATATCCTTCATTTTTTGCAAGTATTGGAATGAATCTATGCATATCAGCATATAAGTTGATAGATTTTATAACCTCTTTTTTATACACTTTAATTCCACAATTAAAATCATTAAGATTAATTCTAGAAAAAATTCTTGCTACAAAATTAAAAAATGAGGAGGGGATCCTTTTTAAAAAAAATGAATCATATCTTTTCTTTTTCCAACCTGAAATCATATCAAGATTTGAATTAATAAGTTTATTAATCATTATAGGAATTTCTTCAGGTGAATCTTGAAGATCCGCATCAAGAGTAGCAACATATTCTCCTTTTGCCTCAGAAAATCCAACTCTTAAAGCTTGTGATTTACCATAATTTCTAGTAAATGAAATGCCCTTCACATTATTATTAGTATTGGCCAATTCTTCAATTATTTTCCAAGATGAGTCATCACTTCCATCATCAATGTATATAATTTCAATTTCTAATTCCAAATTTTCAAAAGATTTAAAAATCCATGAATTGAGCTCCTTCAGAGAATCAGACTCATTTAATAGGGGTATAATAATTGAAACATCCATATAATTTACTATGCTGTCCTATTTTTTTTGACAGCTAATCCAGTAAGTAATGAAATAAGACTACCAAAAAATAGTGAAACAGTTATTCCAATTGCAGAAGAAAGAAATGGATTTGCAAAAAATTCAAAAGCACCTTCAATTCCCTCTATCATTTCATCAGTAAGCTCTGGATTTTGATCAATTGCCTGATTTATTGCATACTGCATAGCCTTACTCATAGTCTCAGGATCTAATACATATCCTTGAAATAGACCATATAGAATTCCTATTGAAGATCCAAGTGCGACTATTCCAATACCTATTTTCATTCCTTCTCCTAGACTTATAAATCCTTCATTTGCTTGTTTATAAGCTAGCTGCCCAAAAACTATAGATCCAGCCATTATTAATAACCCTGTCCATTGTTGAATTGAAGAGTTTTGATAATGCATGTCCATTATAAATAACATTAATGAAAATGCAACGGATAGTCCACCCATAATTATACCGTAGTTTAATACTGTAGACTTAATAGTACCTTTAGATTCTAACATTTTGTTTGTATTAATTTGTTTCAAGTAAAATTAAGCAATTATAATGACAGGATATATGAAAAAAATTTTAAATTTGCACTCACTTTAAAATTATGAAGAGTAATACACATCCTGATAACTATAGATTAGTAGCCTTCAAAGATATGTCTAATAATGATATGTTTATTACAAAATCTACTGTTGAAACAAAGGAAACTACAAAGATAGATGGTGTTGAATATCCTCTTTTTAAGCTTGAAATTTCTAGAACATCTCATCCTTATTATACTGGTAAGTCTAAACTTGTAGATACAGCTGGTAGGGTAGATAAGTTTAGAAGTAAATATGCAAACTTTAATCAAGCTCCAAAGTCAGAATCTAGCGAACCTGTCGAGGATGTGAAAGCTGATCAAGTAATGGAAACTCCTGCTGTTGAGGAAACTCCTGTTGTTGAGGAAGCTCCTGTTGTTGAGGAAACTCCTGCTGCTGAGGAAACTCCTGTTGTTGAGGAAACTCCTGCTGCTGAGGAAACTCCTGTTGTTGAGGAAACTCCTGCTGCTGAGGAAACTCCTGTTGTTGAGGAAGCTCCTGTTGTTGAGGAAACTCCTGCTGCTGAGGAAACTCCTGTTGTTGAGGAAGCTCCTGCTGAATCTAACGATTCTGATCCTTCATAGATAATTCTCAAGTTTTGTCAACATCTAAAGTTACTATTGAATCTAAAAGAAAGATTTCTACCGTTTCAATTCATACGTTAGGTTGTAAACTAAATTTCTCTGAGTCTTCCTATATTTCAAAGTCTCTTGAAGACAATGATTTCAAAATTGTAGAATTTAATGAATATGCAGATGTGTATATAATTAATACATGTTCGGTAACAGAAAATGCAGATAATAAGTTTAAACATTTTGTGAAACAAGCTCTAAAAATAAACCCAGAAGCTTTTATAGCTGCTATAGGATGTTACGCTCAACTTAAACCCAAAGAGTTATTATCCGTTAATGGTGTTGATTTAGTTTTAGGGGCTGCTGATAAGTTTAATCTATTGGATTATTTAAAAAATATTGATAATGATTATTCAAATAAAATTCATTCATGTAATATTAATGAAGTAAACTTTTTTAATGAAAGCTACTCTTTAAATCATAGGACTAGAGCATTTTTAAAAGTTCAAGACGGATGTGATTATAAATGTAGTTTTTGTACTATACCTTTAGCTAGAGGTAAATCAAGAAGTAATACAATATCAAATGTTGTATCTAATGTTTATAAAATTGCCTCTCAAGATGTAAAAGAGATTGTGCTGACAGGAATAAATCTTGGAGATTTTGGAAAAACTGTTAATAAAACTAATGATTCCAATTTCTTTGATCTTGTTAAAGAGTTAGACAAATTAGATCTTGATTTGAGATTTAGAATATCTTCAATAGAGCCAAATTTATTAAGTGATGAGATAATAGAATTTATCAGCACTAGTAAAAAGTTTGTTCATCACTTTCACATTCCTTTGCAAAGTGGAAGTGATACTATCTTAAAGTCAATGAGAAGAAGATATGATAGTAAATTATATGAGAGTAGAATAAATAAAATTAACAAGTTAATGCCTGATGCATGTATTGGTGTTGATGTAATTGTTGGATTTCCTGGTGAAGATGATGATAAGTTTTTAGAGAGCTTGAGTTTTTTGGAAAAGTTAGATATTTCTTACTTACACGTTTTTACATATTCAGAGAGGGATAATACTCATGCTATTACTTTACCAAAAATAGTTCAATCAAATATTAGATCTAAAAGAAGCAAACTATTAAGAATTTTGTCTAGTAGGAAAAAAGCAGACTTTTACAAAAGAAACATAGGTAGTACTCATAATGTATTGTTTGAGTCTGAAGTTAAAAACGGATTTATTGAAGGATTTTCACCAAACTATATTCGTTTTAGAAGAAAATGGGATTCGAGTCTAGCTGGATCTCTAGTTGAATCAAAATTTATGGAAATTGATTCTCAGGGTTTTGCAATTTAATATTTAATTACAATTTAATTCCTACAGGGAGTAAATGTTTAAAAGCTTTATTTTTTCTAACAAAACCTGCTATTCTAGGTGAAGTGGGAACAACTCTTAAGTTTTTGCTTTCAATAAATTCAAGTACCTTAATTATAAAGTCTTCTTCAAAAGATTTCTCACTAACAGTATCTGGTATATGAATTTTAGTTAAGAATATCTTTCTTTCTTGTTCAGCGTATTCTATCCTAGCTAATGAGTCTGAAATCTTGACTTCAAATTGTCTTAAAAACTCATTATTTTCAATTACTATTTGATTCATAAATAAAAAAGCTGAATTGCAAAGATAAAAAAAAATCTATTGAGGATAAAAAAACTTGATACTAAATTCTTTTCATCTGTTCCTGCATCAATTTAATTTGAGCAGTCAACATATTGTGGGTGTCATGAGCTTTTGCTTCACTTAGAAGTCCTTGAGCTTCTCTTTTTCTTCTTTTTTGCATCATAATTCCTGCAAGGCTTAGTTTTGCCATTGCAATGTCATGCTTCATGCTAAGACCAAGTTTTAGAGATTCACGAAAATGTTTTTCTGCAATTGTTAGGTTCTTCTGTGATTGGATTAATCCATGCAGATAATAATAGAAACCTTGTTGTTTCTGCACTAATGCTGATTTAGGATTCTTTATATATTTAAGAATTCTTTCAGTTCTATCAAAATTCTGCTTTCTTAGACTCAGAAATGCAAAAATTAAAACTTCATTTTTAAAATATAGTACAATTAATAGTATTGATAGAATAATTAAAAATATTCCATTACCTATAAAAGTTTCTGTAATTTGATAAACTCCATATCCTAGGAGTAATATCGAAGCTATAAGCTTAATTATTTTTGGTATCATATATGTTGCAAATTTACAATTTAAAAATATTTATATGAAGTTGATTAAAAAGATATTATATTTGCCACCGATTAAATAGACAATTGTGAAAAGGACGTATCAACCATCTAAGAGAAAAAGAAGAAATAAGCACGGCTTTATGGACAGAATGTCATCAGCCAATGGACGAAGAGTGCTTGCAGGAAGAAGAGCAAAAGGTAGAAAAAAATTATCTGTTTCTGATGAATCTCGTCACAAGAAATAATTTTTAATAACTTTTTAAAGATGGTGCTTTTACAGCACCTTTTTTTTTATATTTTAGTGTGATTTATGCCTAAGGATAAAAATATTAAATCAATTCTAATAATTGGTTCAGGACCTATAATAATTGGTCAAGCCTGCGAATTTGATTATTCAGGATCTCAAGCTTTAAGATCTCTTCGAGAAGATGGCATCAAAACAGTTTTAATAAATTCAAATCCTGCTACTATTATGACTGATCCATCAATGGCAGATCATATTTATCTAAAACCACTTACCATTAAATCTATTTCTGAAATTCTTGAAATTCATAGTGATATAGATGCAGTATTACCAACAATGGGAGGGCAAACTGCATTAAATCTTTGTATAGAAGCTCAGGAAAAAGAAATTTGGTCAAAACATTCTGTTGAAATCATAGGTGTAGATATAGATGCAATTGAAATAACAGAGGATAGAGAGAAATTTAGAACATTATTAAATGAAATTAATATTCCTGTTGCTCCTGCTGAGAGTGCTTCTTCATTTTTAAAAGGTAAAGAAATAGCTCAAAAGTTTGGTTTTCCACTTGTAATTAGACCATCATTTACTTTGGGAGGTACAGGTGCTTCTATAGTTTTTGAAGAGGACAAATTTAATGATCTTTTAACTAGAGGTCTAGAATCATCTCCTATACATGAAGTACTTATAGATAAAGCTCTAATGGGATGGAAGGAATATGAACTAGAATTGCTTCGTGATAAGAATAATAATATTGTAATTATTTGTACAATAGAGAATATGGATCCAATGGGTATTCATACTGGAGACTCTATAACAGTTGCTCCTGCTATGACTTTATCTGATACTACTTATCAGAAAATGAGAGACATGGCAATTAAGATGATGAAAAGTATAGGAGACTTTGCAGGAGGGTGTAATGTTCAATTTGCTGTTAGTCCAGATGAAAATGAAGATATAATAGCAATTGAAATAAATCCTAGAGTTTCCAGATCCTCTGCCTTAGCATCTAAGGCTTCTGGATATCCTATTGCAAAAATTGCTGCAAAATTAGCTCTTGGCTATACATTAGATGAATTAAGTAATCAGATCACAAAATCTACCTCTGCTTTATTTGAACCTACACTGGACTATGTTATTGTAAAAATTCCAAGATGGAACTTTGATAAGTTTGAGGGATCTGATAGAACTCTTGGTTTGCAGATGAAATCAGTAGGAGAGGTAATGGGAATTGGAAGATCATTTCAAGAAGCTCTTCATAAAGCTACTCAGTCACTTGAAATTAAAAGAAATGGACTTGGAGCAGATGGAAAGGGTTATAAAGATTACAACACAATCATAAATAAACTAAAGAATGCAAGTTGGGATAGAGTCTTTGTCATATATGATGCTATTCAAGCTGGAATTTCAATAGAAATGATTCATGAAATAACAAAAATTGATATCTGGTTCTTAAAGCAATATGAAGAACTTTATCAATTAGAAAAAGAAATTTCTAATCTTAAAATTGATAATATTGAATATGATATCCTTTTTGAGGCAAAACAAAAAGGATTTGCTGACAGACAAATAGCATATATGTTAAATTGTCTAGAGAGTCAAGTTTATAAAAAAAGAGATGAATTAGGAATTAAAAGAATCTATAAACTAGTAGATACATGTTCTGCTGAATTTCCGGCGCAAACCCCATATTATTATTCGACTTTTGAAGAAAAAATCAAGACAAAAGATAATTATGAGTTCTCTGAAAATGAAAGTATAGTATCAGAAAAGAAAAAAATTGTGGTATTAGGATCTGGTCCAAATAGGATCGGACAAGGAATTGAATTTGACTATTGCTGTGTCCATGGTGTCCTTGCAGCTAGTGAATGTGGGTATGAGACTATAATGATCAATTGTAATCCTGAAACCGTTTCTACTGACTTTGATATATCTGATAAGCTTTATTTTGAACCTGTTTTTTGGGAACATATTTATGACATAATAAGACATGAAAATCCCTTAGGAGTTATTGTACAACTTGGAGGTCAAACTGCATTGAAACTTGCAGAAAAATTAGATCGATATAATATTAAAATTATTGGCACTGAATATAAATCACTTGACTTGGCAGAGGACCGAGGAAGCTTTTCAAATTTATTGAAGGAGAATAAAATACCTTATCCTGACTTTGGTGTTGCTTCAAGTGCAAATGAAGCAGTAGAGTTATCTTCAAAATTAAATTTTCCTATTTTAATTAGACCTTCATATGTTCTTGGTGGGCAAGGAATGAAAATTGTAATCAATGAAGAAGAATTAGTAGAACATGTAGAAGATCTTTTATCTAAAATACCTAATAATAAACTTTTACTTGATAATTATCTCGATGGAGCTATTGAAGCCGAGGCTGATGCAATTTGTGATGGTGAGGATGTTTATATAATTGGTATTATGGAGCATATTGAGCCATGTGGTATTCATTCAGGTGATTCAAATGCAACACTTCCTGTTTTTAATTTGGGTGAATTAATAGTTCAACAAATAAAAGATCACACTAAAAAAATTGCTAAAGCTTTAAATACTATTGGTTTAATCAATATACAATTTGCTATTAAATATGAAAAGGTATTTATAATTGAAGCTAATCCAAGAGCTTCAAGAACTGTACCTTTTATATCAAAGGCTTACGGGGAGCCTTATGTTAACTATGCTACTAAAGTAATGCTTGGAGAGAATATGTTAAAAGATTTTGATTTTAATCCTAAATTAGAAGGATATGCAATTAAACAACCCGTGTTTTCTTTCAATAAATTTCCTGATGTAAACAAACAACTTGGACCTGAGATGAAAAGTACTGGTGAAAGTATTCTTTTTATAGATGACTTAAATGATGAGTCTTTCTTTGAACTTTATTCAAGAAGAAAAATGTACTTAACTAAATAATTATTCAATTATTTTATCGTCAATAATAATTCGTTGGAAAAACTCCTCATTAGGTTTTTCTATTTCCTTATAATTATTAGTGCTAATACTTGATGAAGTATTTCCCATTATTTGATCAATAGCAATTTTTAAAAGAGGTTCCTCAGAATCACCTAGTACACCAGGATTCAATAAAGATTCTTTAATAAATATATCTGGTTCAAGACCATTTGGAAAATCTGTATATCCAGCAACATTTCCAATTTTAAGAACTATAGGTTGCATTGCATACATATGATTAGGATTTTTATCTTTTGATTCATTTATATAATCATAAACAGTAATAGATCCTTGATTTTTACCGACTGTAAAATCTCCAATGTGTATAACATCTATATATGGATCTAGACCATTTATCAATAACTCACTTGCAGATGCAGTTCTCGCAGAAGTTAGAACAAAGACTCTATTTAGATTTAGAGACGCTATTGACTGATTATTTTCTAGTTTATTAGTAAACTTATTTAAAAGTGATTCTGGACTATTTTCATTCCAATAATTCATGAGTTTAGAATTCCACCTTTCTTTTGCAAAAACCTGATTGTTAAATTGACCAGTAATCATTGAAGCTAGATTTATTGAAGTTGATATTCTTCCGCCAGGATTGTATCTTAAATCAATTACAAGCTCTTCAGCTCCATTAGATAAGAAATTTGAAAAAACATCATTAAGTTCAGAATTATAATCTTTGTTTTCTGATTCAACAAGCCCAAGAAACTGGTTATACATTAGATAAGCAATTTTTTTACCACCACTATCTATAACTTTGGATATATGTACAGGATTTTTAACAATTCTTGATTTTACAAGAGTTAAATTCTCTTGTCCCGGGATTATATTAGCACACTCATTATTTACATTGTAACTAAGTTCAGAGAATTTAATTGAGTAAGTATTGTTTTCATTATTAAAGAGAAGATCTCTGTAATTGTCTCTAGTAAGTTTAGTACCATTTATTTCACTAAATATCATACCTCTTTTAATACCCTTAGACTCTGCATCAGAATTTTTATGAACATATCTAACAAAGCCAAATATATTTTGATCATTACACTCAACGTAAAGACCAAACTCCATACCATCAGAGTTGTCTATACCTTGAAGCATATTCTGAAGTTCAATGTAATCATCTACAATCCAACTAAAATTATCATCTGGATGTAATAGTGAATTAAAGAATGATTCTGGATTCGAATTTTGACTAAGATAATATGCATAATCAGATTCATTTTCTGATTTACTGTCTGATAAATTAACAACACTTTCTTGCCAATAGTAGTATTGATTTAGGCCTTGCCAAATAAAGTCACTAATTTCAAGATCTGTTTCAAGTCTAATTATATTAGGATCATCATCATCATTTTTTTTACAACTACTAAAGATGACTATACTTGCTAAAAGTAAAAAATTGATTTTTTTCATTAACATAAAAGTAAAACTATATTCCGGTGTAATTGTAGGGTGAGATTTGTTTTAACTCATTTTTAATACTATTATCAACATCAAGTTTATCAATAAATTCATGCAAAGACTTTTTATCAACCTTTTCATTGCTTCTAGTAAGTTCCTTCATTATTTCATATGGATTACTATATCCTTCACGTCTTAAAATTGTCTGAATTGCCTCTGAAACTACAATCCAATTATCTTCAATATCTTTATTAATCTTTACTTCATTAACATAGATTTTTTTTAATCCTTTCAGTAAAGATTCAAAAGAAATGAGTGTATGACCAAAAGGAACTCCGATATTCCTTAAAACTGTACTATCGGATAGATCTCTTTGTAGCCTTGATTTAGTTAGTTTATTTGAAAAAAAATAAAATGTTGAATTAGCTAAACCTAAATTTCCTTCAGAATTTTCAAAATCAATAGGATTTACCTTGTGAGGCATAGCAGATGAACCAACTTCATCTTTAATAATTTTTTGTTTAAAGTAGTCATTTGAGATATATGTCCAAATATCTACACACATGTCTAAAAGAATATTGTTAATTCTTCTACAATTGTCACATAAAGCAGCAAAGGAATCATAATGCTCAATTTGTGTTGTTGGGAATGAGTAGTTTAATTCCAATTCTTTTTCAATAAAATTTTCTCCAAATTTTTTCCAATCAATATTGGGATAAGCCACTTTATGAGCATTGAAGTTTCCAACGGCACCAGCAAATTTTGCAGAATTGGGTATACTTTTTAAAGATTTTATTTGTTCATTTATCCTAGTCCAAAATACTTTAAATTCTTTTCCAAGTTTAGTTGGTGATGCGGGTTGACCATGAGTTCTAGCAATTATTGTAACATCTTTGAGCTCTTGACATTTGTCATCAATTGCATTAAGCACTTTTTGAATTTTTGGCATGTAAACATTATTAATAAAATCTTTTATAGATAATGGAATGGCTGAATTGTTAACATCCTGAGATGTAAGACCAAAATGTATGAATTCCTTGAATTCACTAATACCTAGAGTTTCAAATTTCTGTTTTATAAAATATTCAACTGCTTTGACATCATGATTTGTAATTTTTTCAATTTTTTTTATTTCAATTGCATCTTTATTTGAGAAATCAATATATATTTTTCTTAGTTCATCAAATTTATTAGGATTGAAATTATTTAATTGTGGTATTCCTAGATTACAGAGAGAAATAAAATATTCAATCTCAACTTTTAATCTATAAAAAATTAATGCTCTTTCACTAAAATAGTCACTTAAAACTTCTGTTTTCTCAAAATATCTTCCATCTATAGGAGATATTGAATTTAAATTGAACTCATTCATTGTGTAAAGATAAGCTAACTGGACAGTATATTAAAATTCAAGTAACTTGTATTCATCATAACATTCACTAATAGCCTCCATTATTTGTAGGTCATTTGCTTGTTGAATAAAAGTGTCTGAGAAATTACAATTTCTTAGAATTTCATCAATGTCAACTCGATTAACTCCTAAAAGCTGAACTAGAACTTCTCGATCAAATTTTATTGATAATAAATTTTTAATCTCTTCATCTTCTCGCATCAATCTTAGTTTATCCATTCTTGCAGATTTTTTCTTGAAGAGATTATTAAGAAAATCAGCAGGATTGAAGATTGCACCAATTATTTTAGATATTCCAGATCTTGATCTTCTGCCTGCTTCATAACCAAGATTTGGTAGGCCTACAATTTTATATCTGGCAGAAGTGTTCACAGGTGCATTTTTAACATCTATTTCTAGATAGCCAGTTAGTTGGTATGGTTTAACTATAATTTCTTCTAAAGCAAATGCAAGTTCAGTAATTTCAATTGTGTTGTCATCAAACCTAATTAAATCATTTGTGACAATAACTTTCAGTGATTTATATCCTATATATGAAAAATATAATGTGTCATTTACATTTGCCTTAACTTCAAACTCACCTTTACTATTACTAATAGTTCCTTTTACTTTAGTCAGATTAAGAACATGGACATTCTGAAGAATAGACTTACTAGTCTCGCTTTGAATTTTTCCTTTAACAGTTTCAGTCTGTTCTTGAGAGAAAGTTAAAGTTGAAATGGTTAATGTGATAAATATTATTATCTTTTTCATCAGGCTGATTGCTAAATTAGAAAGAATATATTATAATTAACCATGAATTACTATGCAGATGTAATACTTCCTCTTCCTCTTCAGGGAACATTCACATATGAATTAACTAAAAAACAATATGATATATTAAGAATTGGACATAGAATAGCTGTTAGTTTTGGTAAAAGAAAAGTCTATACAGGAGTAATTAAAGAGATCCATAATAAAAAGCCAAAACTATATGAAACCAAGTCAATAGAATTCATATATGATAAAGATGAACTTGTTTCAGAATTACAAATTGATTTTTGGAGTTGGGTGTCAAAGTATTATTTTACTCCACTTGGTGATGTTTTGAAAGCTGCTGTCCCTTCAACATTTCTTTTAGAAAGTGATACCATCATCATTAAAAAAGAAATTGATAGAAGTGAAATTGATGAGATGACAGATGATGAATATCTAATATATGAAGCTCTTGATTTCAAGAATCTAGAAATTAATGAAGTTTCAGATGTTATTGATAAAAAACACACATATTCTGTTATTCAAAAAATGATTTTGAAAGGTTTCATAGAATTAAATTTTGAAATTAATGAAAAGTATAAACCAAAACTTTTGAATGTTATTTACCTGAATAAAGAGTTATTAAATAATAAAAAAATTAAAAATTCTCTTGAACTTTTAAATAGATCTCCAAAACAAAAAGAAGTTATAATTCAGATTATAAGTCATATTAAATCGCAAGAATATTTAATTCATAAAGATTTAAAAAATATGATTAAATTTTCAGATAGCACATTAAAAAGTTTAGAGCAAAAAGGATTCATAACTATTAGAAAGATTAAAGTTGATAGAAATGACAGTAAAGAAGAAGATTATTTAAAAACAAATAAATTATCACAATCTCAAACAAATGCATTAAACAAAGTTAAGAGTCAGCTTGATGATAAAGATGTCATATTGCTTGAAGGTGTTACTTCCTCTGGAAAAACTGAAATATATATTAAAATTATTGAATATTATCTTGAAAAGGATCTGCAAGTTCTATATCTGTTGCCTGAAATATCATTAACTACTCAAATAATACAAAAACTAAAAATACATTTTGGAAATAAAATCTCCGTTTTCCACTCTAGATATTCATTAAATGAAAGAACAGAAGTATGGGAGAATATTAAAAAAAATAAAAAGAAGTCAAGACTAGTTGTAGGAGCAAGATCATCTATTTTTCTCCCTTTTAAAAATCTAGGATTAATAATTGTTGATGAAGAACATGAGATTTCATATAAACAACAAGAACCTTCTCCAAGATACAATGCAAGAGATTCAGCCATATACCTTTCTAAACTAAATAATTCTAAAGTTATTTTAGGATCAGCAACACCATCTATAGAGTCATCTTTTAATGCAAAAAAGGATAAGTATGGATATGTAAAATTAAATGAAAGATATGGTAATATTGAAATGCCAAATATCTTCACGATTGATATGAAGAATGAATTAAAGCATGAATTTAGTTCGATTTTTTCTTTAAAATTAGTTGATGAAATAGATAAAACAATTAAAGAGGGAAAGCAGGTAATTTTATTTAGAAATAGAAGAGGATATTCACCTCAGTGGCTTTGTAATTCATGTGGACAAAATGTAATGTGTGATAATTGTGATGTTAGTTTAACCTATCATCTATCCTCAAATATTTTAAAATGTCATTATTGTGGATTTTCGTCAAAAGCAGAAAAAAAATGTTCTACTTGTGGATTTGACTCAATGATATATAAGGGAGATGGAACTCAACAAATTGAGGAAATAATAAAAGAAATATTTCCAGATGTAAGAAGCAAAAGAATGGATTGGGACTCTACTAGAGGCAAATGGTCATTTGATAATATAATTAATTCTTTTGCAAATCATGAAGTAGATATACTAATTGGTACCCAGATGATAACTAAGGGACTTGATTTTAAAAATGTTAATCTAGTGGGAGTTTTAAATACAGATCACTTTTTGAATTTCCCTGATTTTAGAGCTCATGAAAAAGCTTTTCAAGTTTTAACCCAGGTTGCAGGTAGATCTGGAAGATCTGGAGAAAGAGGTAAAGTATTTCTACAAACATACCAACCAGATCATCCAATAATTAAAAATGTAATCAATAATGATTACAATAAAATGTATAATAATCAACTTATTGAAAGAAAAGATTACAATTATCCTCCTTTTGTTAGATTGATTAGGATCACTTTAAAAGATAAGAGTTACGAAAAGTTAAATAGTTCATCTGATTGGCTAAACAAAGTAATTAGAGATAATTATAGTGGAATAGTGCTTGGTCCTGTATATCCTGAAATATCTAGAATTAAGAATAAATATCATAAGGAATTTCTAATAAAATTGAGAGATTTAAGCGAGCTTAATAACTTTAGAAATATATTTCAATCAATTTTAAAAAGCTTTGATTCAATATCTAAATACAGGAGTGTAAGAATCACTGTAGATGTTGACCCAATATAGCTTTTACTTTACTTAAAATAAATTTGGCAGATTATATTTAATAACCTAATTTTGCGGCCTAAGATTTTAAGATGAAAAACTACGAAACGGTATTTATTTTAAACCCAGCTCTATCTGAAGAGCAAGTTCAAAAGTCTGTTGACAAATATGAAAAATATTTAAAGTCTAACGGAGCTAAAATAATCAGTAAAGAAATCTGGGGTTTAAAAAAGTTAGCCTACACTATTGAAAATAAAAATAGTGGATTTTATAATCTTTTAGAATATACAGCTCCTGCTGATGTTGTTTCATCTATAGAACTTGATTTTACTAGAGATGAAACTATAATGAGATACTTAACTGTAACTCTTGACAAACACGCTATTGCATGGGCAGAAAAAAGAAGAAATAGAGGTGTAAAAAAATCAAGTACAAAAAAATCAAGTGCAAAAAAAGCTAGTTAATTATGGCAGGTATTGAAGAACAATCGAAAATTAAAAATGAAGGTGAGATTAGATATCTATCCCCTTTAGATATTAATACTTCAAAGGCTAAGAAGTATTGTATGTTTAGAAGGTCAGGAATCAAATATGTAGATTATAAAGATCCAGATTTTTTAGGCAGATTTATCAATGAGCAAGGTAAAATTTTACCAAGAAGATTAACAGGTACATCATTAAAATATCAAAGAAAAGTTGCTGTAGCTGTTAAAAGAGCAAGGCATCTTGGATTACTTCCATATGTTGGAGACTTATTAAAATAATTATGGATATTATACTAAAAGAAAACGTAGCTAATGTAGGCTTCAAAGATGAAGTAGTTTCAGTAAAAGCTGGATACGGTAGAAACTTTTTAATTCCTTCTGGTAAAGCAATTCTTGCTACTGAATCTGCAAAAAAAGTTTTAGCTGAAAATCTTAAACAAAAAGCTTTTAAAGAAAAATCAATAATAGATGAAGCTGAAAAACTAGCTTCTAAAATATCTAAATTAGAACTTCAAATACTTGCTAAAGTTGGTCCTGACGGTAAACTTTTTGGTTCAATTTCTAATACAGATGTTGCTAAGAGTCTTCTTACAAAGAAAATTGAAGTTGGAAAAGAAAATATTTCTATTCCAGGTAAATCAATTAAAAGAATTGGTAAATATCAAGCCAGTATAAGATTACATAGAGAAGTTTCTACTCAATTAAATTTTGAGCTTCAGGCTGAAAAGAAATAATTTCATAACTTTATTGTTCACTCTGATTATCAAATAAATTTTTGATGTCTCAAAAACTTAACACACCTAAGGGTACAAGGGATTTTTCTTCTTTTGAATTAAAAAAAAGAGACTATCTATTAAATATTTTAAAAAACTGTTTTAAAACATTTAATTTTGAAGAAATTCAGACACCTTCATTTGAAAATTTAACAACTCTTACTGGTAAGTATGGTGATGAAGAAGATAACTTAATATTTAAAATCCTTTCTTCTGGTGATAAAATTAAAAAGGCTGACACTGAGTCACTTAAAGAAAATAAACTTACAAAATTTTCAAATTCATTATCTGACAAGGCTTTAAGGTATGATTTAACTGTTCCGTTATCCAGGTTTGTTTCTCAAAATTTAAATAATTTATCATTCCCTTTTAAAAGGTTTCAAACTCAATTAGTATGGCGAGCTGAGAGACCACAACGAGGCAGATATAGGGAGTTTCTTCAGTGTGATGTAGATATAATAGGTGAATCTAATTTTTTAGATGAGGTAGAGTGTATAAAAGTATATGACACTGTCTTTAAAAGATTACGTATGCCAAAAGTTAATCTTAGGATAAATAATAGACAAATCTTAGAGGGAATATCTCAATTAATGAATTTAGATAGTGTTAACCAAATTTCATCTGTTCTTGATAAGAGTGATAAAATAGGTGTTGAAGGAGTGATAAATGAATTAAAAAAAAGAAACCTTCCAGATAGTGCTATTGATCAATTAATCTTTTTCCTTGATCTTAATGGGTCTAATGAGGAAAAAATAAAAAACTTAAGAAATAAATTTAGTTTAAATAAAATTTCAACTGATGGAATTGATTTACTAGAAAAAATAATTAACACTTCCCAAAAATTTAATTTAAATAATGTTGAATTAATCTTTGATTTGTCTCTTGCAAGAGGTCTTAGTTACTATACAGGAACTATTATTGAAGTTTCATCTCCGGAAGAATTTAATATTGGATCCATAGGAGGTGGTGGTAGATATGATAATTTAATTCAAAAAAACAATCCAAGATTAAGTGGTTTTGGGATATCTTTTGGCTTTGATAGAATATCTTTAATACTAGATGAATTAAACTTATTTCCTAGTGAATTAGATTCCTCAAAATCCTTTTTATTTCTGAATTTTGGTATAGAAAAAACACACAATCTTCTAGTTTTTATTGATGAATTAAGAGAAAAAAATATTAGATGCGAGCTATATCCTTCTGATAATAAAATAAAAAAACAGATGGATTATGCTAACCAAAGAGGAATTGACTATGTTGTATTGATTGGTGAAGAGGAGTTAAATAAAAATATTTTTAAATTAAAAGATATGTCAAGTGGTAAAGAATCCTCTTTTGATTTAAATAATATTGTTTCCGAGTTAGAAAAGCTTAGTTAAAGTGATTAAACCATTTTTTGAATGGTCTTTCAATCAAACTAATGAATTTTGAATTTTGAATCTCATCTACATCTGTGTCTATCCCATAAATAATCTCATTTTTACTTAATTCCATATAAGTTCCAAAAAGTCTATCCCATAAAGAAAAAATATTTCCATAATTAGAATCAGTGTATGGTAATTCAAAGTGATGGTGCACTTTATGCATATTAGGTGATACTATTATATAACTCAAAGCTTTATCAACTTTTTCTGAAATTTGAATATTAGCATGATTAAATTGAGAAAGTATAACTGATAGTGATTGATACATTAAAACTAATCCAATAGGTGCACCTGAAATAAATATTCCTATAAGTGTAAATGTAAACCTAATAATGCTTTCAAATGGGTGATGTCTATTTGCTGTAGTTGTATCTACTTTTTGATCTGTATGATGAACAATATGAATATACCATAATAGTTTTACTTTATGTTGAACTAAATGAGGAAGGTAAGCACCAACTAAATCAAGTATTAATATTCCAACTATAATGCTTAGTAAGGGAGATGAGTTTAAAAAATGTATTATACCAAAATTGTTTTCATTAGTCCAATCTGAAGCAGATAATAGCAAGAAGGCTAGAAAAAAATTTATAATAATAGAAGTTATAGTTAAAAGAAAATTTGGAATGGAATGTTTCCATTTCTTGTAATCAAGAAGTTTAAAAGGAACTATGCCTTCGATTATCCAAAATAAAGTAATACCAGAAACCATTATTAATCCTCTGTTAACAGAAGAAATATTCTCAAACAGTAATAATAGGTTTTCCATATTAATTATCTTCAGAACCGTCTCGGTTAGGAACTCTTAAACTAGGCCATTTACCTCTTTCACCTGTCATTGGATTTATTGGAAGAACTCTTCTATCTCTCGGCATTAATTCATCTTCTTCACTAGCTAGATATGTAAGAATAGCAACAAGAATTGCATTATCTCTTACATCATCAAAAATTATTTTATCATAGGTATCTCTATTTGTATGCCAAGTGTAAAAGTATTTACTTTTACCACCGTAAGAAAAATCAAGAGATGTTAAGTTAAAACCTGGTACGCCTGAAGAAACAAAATTTCTCCAATCTGATGATCCTCCAGCCCTAACCATTACACCATTAGATTCCTTCTGAAATAAAGGTATAGGAACACCAGGGAAATCAGTTTCAATTTCATCACTTATTTCAGATGGAACATATTTTAACCAATCACCCATAAATCTGTAAGCTTCAGTAAATCCATGACCACTTATTTGAACTGTTCTACCTGTACCATTATCTTGATTGAAAAGAGCTTGAAGGTTTTTTACTATTTCTGGATTGTCTTCCACAAATGCACTAGATCCATTTAAACCTTGTTCTTCTGCACCCCAATGACCAGCGATAATTGTTCTTTTAGGGTTAGGATAAATCTTTTTCAAAATTCTCATAGCTTCCATCATTACAATAGTTCCTGTTCCGTTATCAGTAGCTCCCGTTCCTCCTCCAGTAGTATCAAGATGAGCTGAAAGAATTATATATTCATTTGGTTTTTCAACACCTTCAATTCTTCCAATCGAATTGTATGTAGGAACTTTTCCAAGTTCTTTGGACTGTATATTAATATTAACAGTAGGTTTTTGACCACTTTCAGCAAGTCTAAATAGTAATCCGAAATCTTCCATACTAACATCAACTGTAGGAGTATCAGAACTTATACCAAAAGAACCAGGGCTAAAAATTGTATTTGTACCAAATCCACCTTGCCAATTACTGGTAATTATGGCTGCAGGTTTGGCATCTTCTATTGCTTTAATCATATCACTATAGGCATAACCTGTTTTTCTTATATTCCTAGCTTGTCTACTTCTTTTTGTTAGTCTAAACTTTCTGATTTCTTCTAATGTTTTTTCTTTAGCCCATCTTTCGATATCATAATCAGGTCTACCGGAAATATCAGGTTCTCCGAGAAGAACATGTTTACCTTTGATGGTTTTTAACCAAGATTCAAATTTTTCTTTAGACTCATAAGGAATATTAACAACCTCTCCTAATTCACCATTCTTTTTTGTGCTAGCACTCCATGATAATTGTTGGCCTTCTAGAGATTTTACCCAAGGAGACATCATGTCTATATGACTAATTCCTCTTTCCCATGCTCTCCATTGACCAAATTGTTCATTTTTAGAATTAATCCCCCAACTATTGTATTTTTTAATAACCCAATCATGAGCCTGTAACATTTGACTTGTACCGGTAAGTCTTGGTCCTATCTGATCCATTAATTCATGAGCTAAATTTTCTAGTTTAGAATTATTATTAGCCTCACTTACTATCTTATTTATTGTTTGAAGTTTGTTTTGTGAAAAAGAAAAATTAAAAAATAAGGCAGTAATTAGAATAGATATAATTTTTTTCATTTTTTTAGATTTATTGCTTCAAATATAACTAAATACTTAAATTACAAGTGTTAAAAGAATTCTAAATCAATTATATTTAAAAGACCATACTTATGAAAAAAATTATTTATTCACTTCTATTCATCATGATTTCTTCAAATATTATTTTTGCTCAAGAAAAAATTGAGGAGAAGGATGAGAAAAAAGAGAAAACTAACAAAAACTTACCTATAAAGCCAGATAGGTTTTATGACCTGAATACTGATACTGGAACATGGATGTCACTTGATGTAAGTCCAGATGGTCAAAAGATTGTCTTTGATTTATTAGGAGACTTGTATATGATACCTATCTCAGGTGGTAAAGCAACAAGAATTACAAAGGGAATGGCTTTTGATACTAACCCAAGATTTTCTCCAGATGGAAAATCCCTAGTATACACAAGTGATGCTAGTGGAGGTAACAACATATGGATTAGAGATTTAGAAGCAAATGATTCTACTCAAATTACTAAAGAAAAAGACTTACAAACTGCATTCGCTGATTGGACTAAAGATGGAGATTATATTATAGCAGCAAAAGGTAGAAGAAATCTAAAGCTTCATATGTATCACAAAGATGGTGGATCTGGTGTAAAATTAATAGACAAACCTTCATCAATTAAGATTACTCAACCAATAGTTGGAAGTGAGGATCGTTATATTTGGTATGCTCATAGAACAAGTTCTTGGCAGTATAATGCAAGGTTTCCACAATATCAGATTTCTAAATTTGATAGAGAAACAGGAGAAATTAAAAGAGAAACTTCAAGATTTGGCTCAGCTTTCACTCCAACATTATCCCCTGATGGAAAATGGCTTGTTTATGGAACAAGATATGAGGATAAAACTGCTCTAAGAATTAGAAACCTAAAAACTGGAGATGAAAGATGGCTTGCATATCCAATTCAAAAGGATGATCAAGAGTCACAGGCTACAATGGGAGTATTACCAGGCATGGCTTTTACTCCAGATAGCAAGAATTTAGTGGCTTCTTATGGAGGAAAAATAAATAAAATACCTTTAAGTGGAGGTGCCTCATCAATTATTCCATTTGAGGTAAACGAAAAGATTGCTGTAGGTCCTGAATTGAAGTTTGATTATCTAATTTCTGATTCAAATGAAATGGATGCAACTCAAATAAGAGATGCAGCTGTTTCTCCTGACAAAACACATATTGCATTTACAGCATTAAATAAATTATATGTAAAGAATCTTATAACTGATAAAATAATAAGACTTACAAACTTTGGTGATAAAGTAATAGAAGCTATGCCCGCATGGAGCCCAAATGGAAAGGATATTGCATTTGTTACATGGGATAATAATAATGGAGGTTATATTTATAAAATAAGAGCAGATGGTAAAAGGAATCCAATACTTTTAACTGCTGATGATGCTGGAAGAAGTTCAGGGGTTTTCATGAATCCTAAATGGAATTTTGAAGGAGATAAAATAGTTTTTCTAATTGGTGATCAAAGAAGCTATAAAGAAAGCTATGCTCCAAGTGCTTTTCAGTCAAATGAAAAAATTATGTGGGTCTCTTCAAATGGAGGAAAACTTAATTTTATTGATGATTCAAAGGGAAGAGAATATCCACACTTTGTAAAAGGAAAGGATAGGATATATTTATTTCATTATAGTGATGGTTTAGTCTCTATTAAATGGGATGGAACAGATCAGAAAAAAATATTAAAAGTAACTGGATCTACTCCATATGGTGCAGGAGATACTAAAACACCTTCAGGAGCGAGTATAATTTTAATTTCCCCTGATGGAAAGACAGGTTTAGCAAAAGTTGTTAATAATATATATAGTTTTACAATTCCATATTCAGGAATAGAGTCTCTAAAAATTTCTTTATCTAATCCTAAATTTTCATCTTTTCCAGCAAGGAGATTAACTGAGATTGGAGGGGAGTTTCCTTCTTGGAGCAATGATTCTGAATTTATTTATTGGTCTATTGGTAAATCATTCTTAACCTACAGTCTTACTGAGGCAAATGAGTTTGAAGAGATCCAAAAATCTAAAGAAAAAGAAAAGAGTGATGAAGAAAAGAAGAAAGAAGAAATAGCAGAACAAATTGCTAAAGTTAATCCAGAATTGGCAGGTGAGTTATCAGATGAAAAAGATGATAAATATAAGCCTGAAGAGATAGACATTATAGTCACTCTAGAAAGAGATATTCCCTCTGGAACAATACTTCTTCAAAATGCTAAGATTATTACAATGAACGGGAATGAGATTATTGAAAAAGGTAATATTCTTATTAAAAATAATAGAATTGTTGATGTTAGTGCTAGTGAAATTAGAATTGATAATGAAGATATAACTGTAATGGATATGAGTGGAAAAGTAATCTTGCCAGGTTTTATAGATACTCATGCTCATATGTGGCCAAGTTGGAATCTTCATAAACTTCAACCATTTTCATATGCTGCAAATTTAGCATATGGAGTAACTACGACTAGAGATCCACAGACTGCAACAACAGATGTCCTTACATATAGTGATATGGTTGATACTGGTAAAATATTAGGACCAAGAATATACTCAACAGGTCCTGGTGTTGGATATTGGGGTTATAATGTCAAAAGTCTAGATGAGGCTAGGGATGTATTAAAGCAATATTCTAAATATTATAACACAAAATCAATTAAAATGTACGTTGCAGGAAATAGACAACAAAGACAGTGGATATTAATGGCAGCTAAAGAACAAAAAATAATGCCAACTACTGAGGGAAGTCTTAATCTTAGACTAAATATGGCTTCAACTATTGATGGTTATCCAGGCCAAGAACACAACCATCCAATTTATCCTGTTTTTAAAGATTATATTGGATTAACAGCTTTTTCAAAAAGAGCTTATACTCCAACTCTTCTAGTAACTTATGGTGGGCCTTGGGCAGAGAATTATTATTATGCTACTGAAGATCTTCATGGAGATGAAAAATTAAATTTCTTTACTCCAAAAGAAGAGGTTGATTCAAAATCTAGAAGGAGAAATGTCGGATGGTTTATGGATGAAGAATATACTTTTCCAGAACTAGCAGAATTTGTAAAAGATCTAGTTGAGGCAGGAGGTATTTCAGGTGTTGGATCTCATGGTCAACTTCAAGGTCTAGGATATCATTGGGAACTATGGAGTATGGCTGCAGGAGGTATTAAAAATCATGATATGCTTAAAGTAGCTACTATTAAAGGAGCATATGCAATTGGACTTGATAAAGAATTAGGGTCAATTGAGAAGGGTAAATTAGCAGATCTAGTTATATTAAATAAAGATCCTCTTGAAAACATTAGGAATACAAATTCCGTAGATATGATAATGAAAAATGGTAGAATATATGATGGAAATAATTTAAACGAAATTTATCCTTTAAAGAAAAAATATTCAAACTTTGATTGGCAACAAAACAAACCGGATTCATTACCAGGCATTAAAAAATAAATATTATGAGAAAATTTTTACTACTTAACCTTATATTTTTAGGTTCACTTTATTCACAAGATTATTATTTTGAAAAATACGCTCCTTTTGATTCTGATATAAAGTCTCCAGAGGAATTTTTAGGCTATCCAATTGGTGATATGCATACAAGACATGATTTGATTGTGTCGTATATGACATATTTATCTAATGTGTCAGATAAAGCAGACATGTTTAAATATGCAACTTCATATGAGGGAAGAAAATTAATATACTTAATAGTAAGTAGTCCCGAAAAAATAAAAAATATTGAATCAATTAGGAAAACACATATTTCATATATAAATCCAGATTATGAAAATTACACTGAAACTTCAATACCTAATAATTTTCCTGTAATTGTAAATCTAGGCTATAATGTTCATGGAAATGAACCTTCTAGTTCAGAGGCAGCAATGCTTACTGCATATACATTAATTAGCTCTAAATCTAAAGAAGTTGAAGATTATCTAGAAAATTCAATTGTGTTAATTGACCCTACAATCAATCCAGATGGAAGAGATAGGCATACTCAATGGGTAAATAGTTATAAAGGTTCTCCGCTTGTTGATGATCCTCAGGATGCTGAACATAATGAATATTGGCCTGGTGGAAGAACAAATCATTATTGGTTTGATTTAAATAGAGATGTATTGCTAGGGATACACCCAGAGACTAGGGGTAAAATTAATTTTCATCATAATTGGTTTCCAAATGTTACAATGGATTTCCATGAAATGGGTTCAAATAGCACATATTTTTTTGTTCCATGGAAAGCTCATGCTGCAAAGGATCCTGTAATACCTCAAGAAAATTATGAATACTTTGAAACATTATTTGGAACCTTTTTTGCTAAGGGTCTTGATGAGATAGGATCTCTCTATTTTTCAAAAGAAGCATTTGATAAAACATATCCTGGATATCACTCTTCATATGCTGATTTACTTGGTGGAATAGGAATGTTATTTGAACAAGCAAGTTCTAGAGGACATAAACAAGTAAATCAATTTGGAGAAATCACATTTCCTTTCACAATAAGAAATCATTATGTGTCTGGTATGAATACTGTTAAAGCTTCAGTTGAAATGAAAGATGAGTTAAAAGAGTATCAACAAAGATTTTTTGCTTCAGCATTAACAGATGCTGATAAAAAAAGAGTAAAGGGTTATTCTTTTAAAATGGGGAAAGATAGAAATAAGACTAAGGCATTTCTTGACAAATTAATGATACATGATATAAGAGTTTTAAAAGATAATAATGATTTTTTTGTTCCAACTAAACAAAAAAATTACAGAACTGTAAGGTCTATTTTTGAAACTAATACTGAATTTAGAGATAGCGTTTTTTATGATGCTTCAGCTTGGTCAATTGCAAATTTTTATGATATTGATTATAGTCCTTCATCGAAAAATCTTGAAGGTATTGAACTTGACAATCTAGATAATTTATTTAATGTTAATAAAATAGATAAGTCTGAGTATGCATATATTATTAATTCTGTTGATTATAATATTCCAGCTGTTATAAACACTCTAATTAATCATGATATTCTTGTTTCAACAGCATTTAAGCCTATTAAAATTAACACTTCTAGTGGTCTAAAATCATTTGATTATGGCTCTCTTGTCATACCTTTAAGTCTTCAAAAAGTAACCTCAAATGAGTTATTTGAAATACTAAATACTATTCAGAAAGAGTATCAAGTAGATATTTATTCAGCTCCTTCTGGTTTAAGCTCTGGTGGAATTGATCTTGGGAGTGGATATGTATCTCCAATAAAAAAACAAAAAGCAATGATGTTTGTTGGTACTGGAGTAAGATCATATGAAGCTGGGGAGATATGGCATTTATTAGATCAAAGAGTAGGAATGCCAATATCTAAAATTCCTATTAGAAATTTTGATAGAGTTTCAATAGAAAAGTATACAACTATGGTAATTGTATCAGGTAGTTATGACTTTAATGAAGATCAATTAAAAAAAATAAAAGACTGGGCTAGTTCTGGAAACACAATTATTTCAATTGGTTCTGGTTCAAAATTTCTTATTGATAATGGAATTGTAAATGAAAAATTACTTAAGTCAGACAAAGATGAGGATAGAAAAGATTATCAACCATACATTGATGCACGAGATAATAGAGGAAAAGAAAGAATTGGTGGTATTATCTTAAATGCTCAAGTCGATCTGACACATCCTATTGGATTTGGTTATGAGGATTCTAATATTCCAGTTTACAGAAATAATAATGTATGGATTCAACCATCAGATAATGAATATTCCTCAGTTTTAAGGTATACTAACAACCCTTTGATAGATGGATTTATAACAGACAATAATGCTGAGAAACTTAATTCTACAATTTCTTTATTAGTATCTAAAATTGGAGACGGAAGAGCAGTAATGTTTTCTGATAATCCTAATTTTAGAGGTTCATGGTATGGGACAAATAGACTATTTCTAAATGCAATATTGCTTGGAGATAAGATTCAAGTTCCATAATGAAATGGTTTAGAGATATTGGGCCAGGTGTTTTAATTGCTGCTGCATTTATAGGACCTGGAACTGTTACTCTTTGTACAATTGCTGGCGCTTCTTTTGGATACTCATTAATCTGGGCAATTATTTTATCAACATTTTCTACAATTGTACTTCAAGAAATGTCACTTAGAATAGGCTTAGTTACAAGGATGAACTTAGCTGAAGTTATAAGAACCTCAATAAAATCTGTTTTACTAAATAGATTTATAATATTACTTATTATTTCTTCTATTTTAATTGGAAATGCAGCTTATGAAGCAGGAAATATTACAGGTGCATCCTTAGGTATTTCAGCAATTATAAATAATCAATCAGTTAATTACTTTCCTATTTTAATTGGATTGATTGCCTTTATAATACTTTATCAAGGAAATTATAAGATACTAGAAAGGTCTCTTATATCACTTGTATTACTGATGAGTATATCTTTCTTTATTACAGCTATTATGACTAAACCAGACATAACTAATATGTTAAATGGTATTTTTAAACCAAAAGTAAACTCAGATAACTTGTTAATTATATTAGGTCTTATTGGCACAACAGTAGTTCCATATAATATTTTTCTACACTCATCATTAGTTTCTGAGAAATGGAATTCAATTCATAAACTTAGAGTAGCTAGATTAGAAAGTTTTATTTCAATTCTTCTAGGTGGTTTAATATCATTATCAATAATAATAACTGCTGCTTCAGTAACTAACCAAAATATTACTGGTGTAATTGATTTAGCAGAAGGTTTAGAACCACTTTATGGAAAATTTGCTATATACTTCCTTGGTATTGGGTTGTTTGCCTCAGGAATAACATCATCTATTACAGCTCCTTTAGCAGCAGCATACGTTGCTAAAAGTTGTTTTGGATGGAATGATTCACTTAAGAGTAAAAGATTTAGAATGGTTTGGATTTTTATATTAATTATTGGTGTGTCGGCATCTATGGTAAATATTAATCCTATCGAAATAATAAAGTTTGCTCAGTTTTCAAATAGTCTTTTGCTTCCAATAATTGCTATAATACTCTTATGGTTAATTAATAACAAGAACATAATTAGTAGTGAATACAATTATAGGTATCAAAATGTTCTTGGTATTTTTATAGTAATTATTTCTCTTATACTTGGAGTTAAAGGTTTAATTTCTCTTTTATAATGTTAAATATTAATTGTGATTTAGGAGAAGGGTTAAATAATGAACATTTAATTATGCCATTGATTAACTCATGTAATATTGCCTCAGGTGGTCATGCTGGGAATACTAAAAGTATGATAGAATGTGTTGAAATATCAATTAGATGTAATGTTGAAATTGGAGCCCATCCATCCTATCCTGATAGATTAAATTTTGGTAGAAAAAAAATGGAAATTTCAAAACCTGAATTATCATACAGCATAATTACTCAGATTGAATCATTAGAGACTATAGCTAGCTCATATGGTAAAAAATTACATCATATTAAAGCCCATGGAGCCCTGTATAACAAGATGATAAGTGATATAGATCTTGCAGATTTTTATCTTGATACAATTAAAGAGTATAAATCAAAATATTCTATATATATCCCATATAAATCAGAGATTGAAAAGTTAGCTTCAAAAAGAGGATTTGATATAATCTATGAAGTATTTGGTGATAGAAATTATAATGATAATTTAAGTTTAGTCTCAAGAGAAAAAGAGAATGCACTTATCAATGATCCTAAAGAAGTAATTAATCATCTAACATCTATTATAGAGTCAAATGCTGTTAAAACTATTTCAGGAGATACTCGTGAAATAAAATTTGACACCATATGTATTCATTCTGACACAAATAATTCTATTCAGATTCTTAAAGAAATAAATAAAGTTTTTAAGAATAGATAATACTATGAAATATTTTATTTACAACGAAAACTCAATCTTAATTACATTCAATTCTGAAATAAATTCAGAATTTATTTACACTATTTCTTCTCTAAGAACTAAAATAGAAAATGATTTTAAAGAATATTTGATTGACACTGTTCAGTCTATAAATTCATTACTTATAGTTTATGAAAGAAATAAAATTTCAACATATGATTTCTTAACTAAAGTAAGGAGTGTAAAGCTTGAAACAATTATCAAAAAAGAGAAGAGTAAAACATGGGAAATACCTGTGTGTTATGACACAACTTATGCTTCTGATCTTGAGGAATTTTCAAAATCAAAAAAAATATCTAAGAATGAGGTTGTTCAAATACATAAATCTAAAATATATGATGTAATGTCTATGGGTTTTTTGCCTGGATTTATGTATTTAGGAACTACTAACTTTAAGTTACACTGTGAAAGAAAAGTAAAACCTTCTTTTAAAGTAAGAAAGGGATCAATAGGTCTTGCTTTGAATCAAACATGTATATATCCACTGGATAGTCCAGGAGGGTGGCATATTATAGGGTTATCCCCTTTAGAGTTCTTTGATTTAAAATCAAAACCTCCATGTTTTGCAAGTCCAGGTGATAAAATAAAATTTTTTGAAATATCAAAATCTAAATTTGAAACAATGATAAAAAATAAATCTCTTAAACCTAATTTTATCTAAATGATAAAAGTACTCGACCCTGGTCTTTACTCAACCATTCAAGATAATGGTAGATATGGATATAGAAATATTGGAGTTCCGTATTCAGGATTTATGGATCAAGATAGTGCTATTGAAGCAAACAAAATTATAGGGAATAAGGTTAATGAATCTCTTTTAGAAATTACTTTAATGGGACCTACATTGCTTTTTAATGATAACTATACTTTATCTATAACAGGAGGAGATTTTACTCCTCAGTTAAATGATAAAAAAATTGAAATGTACAAACCAATAGAAGTTAAATTAGGAGATGTTTTAAAAATCAATCAAACATCTAATGGAGCTAGATGCTATCTAGCTTTTTCTGGAGGTATTACTTCTAAAAGCTATCTTGGTAGTAAATCTTCATATAAGAGTATAACACCATCCTATTTTCTAAAAAGAGGAGATGAAATTAAAGTAAATAAGAGTAATAAATCTAATTTTATTAGTGACTCTAAATCAAAATTTTTACTAACTAGTTTTTTAAATGTTTTTAGTGGGCCAGAATTTAATTTTCTTGAGAAAGATTCAGTAGATAACTTATTTAATAAAGAATTTACAATAGGAATTAATAACAGAATGGCTTATAACTTAACAGAAAAAATTCAAACTAAAACCAAATCAATTATTTCATCTCCGGTTTTACCAGGAACTATTCAAATGACTCCTTCAGGAAATATTATAATTCTTCATAGAGATTGTCAAACAACAGGTGGATACTCGAGAATACTTCAATTAAATGAGAAATCTTTGAATGATTTGTCTCAATTAAAAATTGGTGATAAAATAAAATTTAAATTAATTAATTAGTAGAAATTTTTATTTCAATAAGTGGGTTTTCTGAAAATTCTTTATCTAGTTTTTTCTTTATTCTAAAAAGTTTATTTAATTCTCTTTCTTTCTTTTTATTTGCCTTATCAATTTCAGGAAGAACTATTGTATCTCCTTTAACTTCTAATTTCATCTCATTTATAAGTTCCTCAATACTTTCTTCAGTTAATTTAATTTGTTTTCCAATTGCTTTTCTTTTTATTATTCCTGTTAAACTACTATCAATTCTTACATTTTTTACTCTGAGCAATAATCTTACTAATTTACTATCATCTTTAACTTGATAGGTTTGAGGATTACTAGTATAAGCATTATAATAATTTTGATTTTTTAATTTTCTCCCATCTAAATTAATTTCTACAGGTCCGTTATGCCTGAAGCTAAATTCTCTTTTTGAAATAAACTCTTGTAGATTTATAACAATTTTTAAGCTTTCTCTATAGAATTGTGATCTTAGTAATCCTCTAAGTAATTCATTTCTATCTCTAACTGTATATTCTTCTCCAAATAAAAATACTGTAGGAAGTCTTTTTGTTCCTACATTAACGTTACTTAAATCAACTTTAGTTCCCTCTTGACCAATCAAATTAGAAGATGAAATTATTAAGAATAATAGTATAGGTAAAAAATATTTCACATTTAAAGCTAAATAAAAAATGACTATTATTCTGGTATTATAAAAACTAATGGGTCAAAGTTCCATAAACTAGGAAGTAAAAAGAATACAAAAAGAGTTAATATAATAATTGAAATTATGTTCATCCATATACCTACACGAACCATATCAGGTATGCGTAAATAACCTGATCCAAAAACCACTGCGTTAGGAGGCGTTGCGACTGGTAACATAAACGCACAAGTTGCTGCAACAGTTGCTGAAACCATTAAAATGAATGGGTGGACATCAATCGTTATTGCCATTGGATATAAAATAGGCAATAGCATAGCTGTAGTTGCTAGATTTGATGTGATTTCTGTTAGAAAATTAACTGCAGCAATCAAAACGATAACCAATAAAAATAGTGAAACTCCATCCAATAAAGTCATTTGAGAACCTATCCACAAAGCCAAGCCGCTATCCTTAAAACCAGCAGCTAAAGCCATTCCTCCTCCAAATAACAATAAAATTCCCCAGGGTAATTTTACAGCTTCTTCCCAATTTATAAGTCTTCTTTCTTTGTTTTTAGTAGGTATTAAGAAAATGATAATTGCTCCTATAATTGCAATAATAGTATCATCAATAGATGGAATAATTGATTTTAATAAAAAAGATCTACTAACCCATGCAAATGCAGTTAAACCAAATACGAGCCCTACTAATTTTTCTTCATAGCTTATTTTACCTAATGCCTTTAGTTGTTTGCTAATCTCCTCTCTTCCACCAGGAAAAGTTTTTTGTTTAAACTTAAAAGCAATGCTCGTAAGATATTTCCAACATATAAATAATAATACAATTGAAATTGGAAAACCAAATTTAAACCATTGTGCGAATGTGATTTCATAGCCAAAGGTTTCCTCAACTACACCTGCTAAGACTAAATTAGGAGGCGTTCCAATCAGAGTACTTAAACCTCCAATAGAAGCACTATAAGCAATACCTAACATTAAAGCTTTTCCAAAAATTAAATTTTCTTTCTCAATTGTATTAGGATCATCTTTTAATTGAGTTACTATTGCAAGTGCAATAGGTAACATCATAACTGCAGTTGCTGTATTTGAAATCCACATTGACATAAATGCAGTGGCCATCATAAAACCAAGAATAATAGTTACGACATTAGTTCCAATTAAATTGATAATATTTAATGCTATACGTTTATGTAGGTTCCATTTTTGGATAGCTATCGCAATTATAAAACCACCTATATATAAAAAAACATACTTGTGTCCAAAAGATGCAGTTGTCTCTGATAGTCCTAGTCCACCAGTTAAGGGGAATAAAACAATAGGTAGTAAAGCTGTTACAGCTATTGGAATAGCTTCTGTAATCCACCAAATAGCAATCCATATAGTAGATGCAAGAATAGCATTTGCTCGCGGATTCAATCCTTCAGGATGAAAAAAAAGTAAAATGAAAATGAATGCTAATGGACCCGAAAATAAGCCGATATTTTTTGGAGTAATGTTCATCTTTCAAATTTAAAAATAATATATTTTGGTGTTACAGCTGTTTTAAATAGTAGTTTGTTTTAATAATCACAAAAAAAGCCCTTAAATATTAAATATTATCAAGGGCTTTTGCGGAGAAAGAGGGATTCGAACCCCCGGAGGTATGACCCTCAACAGTTTTCAAGACTGCCGCATTCGACCACTCTGCCATTTCTCCAAATGCAGTTGCAAATATACACGATTTTAGATATAAAAAAATAATTTGATACTAAGGTGAATCAAAAAATAAATATCTTAATTTTAGCCTCATGCTATTAGATATAAATTCAATTTTAATACTTCTAGGAATTGGCCTTTTTGCAGGAGTTGTTAATACACTAGCAGGTGGCGGATCACTTGTTACTCTTCCAGTTTTAATACTATTCTTGGGTCTAGATGAAGCAACTGCAAACGGTACAAATAGACTTATGGTAATTTCAGCAGCTCTAGTCGCAAGTTACGGTTATAGAAGTAAAAAAATTCTAACACATCCATACGGATTATATTTTGGTATAGTGGCTACTTTTGGAGCTATCATTGGAGCCAGAATTGCTATAGATATAGATGGAGATACTTTCAAGAGATTTTTAGCTATTATTATGATAACTGTTGGTGTTATAATAGTTTTTAGATCTAAATCAATTGCTTCTTTAGATTTACCAGAAAGACTTACTGGTAAATATTTAATAGGAGGATTAGTTGGTTTCTTTTTTATTGGAATTTATGGAGGATTTCTTCAAGCCGGAGTAGGGATAGTAATAATGCTTTTGCTTACTCAATTAAATAGAATGAACTTACTTAGAACTAACTCAGTTAAAGCATTCTCTGTATTTTTCTATTCAATTGCAGCAGTTGCAATTTTTGCATTAGATGGTAAAATATTATGGATGGTTGGGCTATGGATGGTTCTGGGTTCAATAGTAGGAGCATGGCTATCAAGCAGGTGGTCAGTTAAGAAAGGTGACAAAGTTATTAGAATAACTCTTCTTATTATGGTGTCTTATATGGCAGTAAAACTTTGGTTAGACACTTTTTAATAGCTAGTGTGATCAACTATACTTAATCCGTAACCAGAAAGTCCTACTCGATGTTTCTGTTCAGAGTTACTAAGTAAATTAACTTTAGAAATATCTAAATCATGCAAAATTTGAGCTCCAATTCCAAAATCTCTAAAATCAATTTTAGGTTTTTCTGAATCCTCATTTATAGAGTTGAGTTTTTTCAATATATTTTCAGATGATTGATTTTGATTAATAAAGATTACAGCACCTTTTCCTTCTTTATTAATTTGCTCAAAGATTTTATCATAATTTTTTTCATTGGTTCCTGACAATATCTTAGTAACATCATTATCAACAACTGATGAATTTATTCTAGTTAGAATAACCTCATCTTTATTCCATTTACCAAGAGTTAATGCTATATGAACTTGATCATTATTAGTTTGTTTGTATGCTCTTAATCTATAATTTCCAAAGTTAGTTTTAACTTCTTTATCAAAGCTTTTACTAATTAAGCTATCATTCTTCATTCTATATGCTACAAGATCCTCAATTGAAACTAATTTTAAATTAAATTTTTCTGCTACTTTAAATAACTCAGGTAATCTTGACATAGATCCATCATCATTCATAATTTCAACAATAACTCCAGCGGATTTAAAACCCGCAAGTCGAGCAAAATCTATAGCAGCTTCAGTATGACCTGTTCTTCTCAGAACACCTCCGTTCTTAGCAATTAAAGGAAAAACATGACCAGGTCTTTGAAGATCTTCCGGTTTTGTATTTTTATCTACTAATGCTTTAACTGTTTTAGATCTATCTGATGCAGATATTCCTGAGGTTACTCCGTTTCCTTTTAGATCAACTGATACAGTAAATGCAGTTTCAAGAGGATCAGTATTATTAGGAACCATTTTTTTAAGACTTAGTTTAGAACATAATTTTTCTGACATTGGAACACAGATTAATCCTCTACCATTTTTTGCCATAAAATTAATTTTTGAAGAATCAATTGTTTCAGCAGCAGTAATAAAATCACCTTCATTTTCTCTGTTTTCATCATCAACAACAATAATAATTTCTCCATTTTTTATTGCAGAGATTGCATCTTCTATTTTATCTAATTTAATCTTACTCATTTTCCTAATTTAAATTTATTGATTACTTGAATTACTTTATCATATAATGTAAAACTAATCCCCCTGTCTGCTGAAACAATTTTAGTCAGATAAATAGCAAAAGGGGCTATTATAAAAGTTGATATCCAGCTTCCTATAAAGGGGCTAATTGAGCTATCTTCAGCAGCATTTTTCCCAAAAACTCCAATATAGTGATACGTTAGAAATATCACAATTGATAAAACTAGTGGAAGTCCCAGTCCACCTTTTCTAATAATCGCACCTAATGATGCTCCAATAAGAAATAAAAATATACATGCAAAGATCAAACTATACCTTTCATTAATACTAAGCTTGTGAAGGTTTATTAGTTTTTCCTGTAAGAAGAATGTCTTTTTTTTATTAGATAATTGTCTTAGATACATATCAACTTCTTCATCTGCCATAGTTAAAATACTATTAGTCTCATATACTTCAGGATTATCTAGAAGATAAAGAAATGATTTATTAAGTTCAACTTTAATTAATTCTGCTTGATTAGTATTTAAATTAGGAAGTTTTCTAATTGTATGACCAGACAAAAAAGTAATACCGTGCCTATTTTTATCACTCTCAAACTTATTGATTAAAGTGTCTGAGCTTTTTTTTAGTTCGGTAACTTTTTGCATCCTATAAGTTGACTTATAGTTCTCCTCTTCAAGATTAACATTATTAAATTCTGAAATATCTATGTTTAATATATATTCATCAAAGGAAGCTCTAGTATGTGGGTACTTTTGTTTTTCAGCAGTAGTAGATGCAAGTATATCTTCATATCTATAACCATTTCTTAAAATTAGTTGAAGATAATTCTCATTTTCATTTTTGACTTCTCCATTTTCAGCTTTAATTACAAGTCTATTAACTTCATCATCTGATATACTGTGAAGAATTATATCTTCTAGAAATTGCTCGTTATCACCAAACTTTTTTGCAACTTTAATATTCATATTTCCTATATCATTAAAAATTCCTTCACGAATACTTAAAGTGGGTTTTAGTTTAGCTAAATTTTTTCTCAAATTATAGGACTTCAATTCACCATATGTTACCACATTATCTGAAAAATAAAAGGATCCAATTCCAAGAAAAATATGAAAAATTAATAATGCTACCATGCTTCTTACAATAGATATTCCATTTGATTTCATGGCAATAAACTCATAGTTTTCAGATAGAGTCCCATAAGTAGTTAATGATGCAAGAAGTATTGATAGAGGTAATACGAGAGGAACTAATTTTGGTGAGAAATACATAAAAAATTTACCGATTGTAAAAATGTCTAAACCTTTACCAGCAAGCTCATCTATATAAAGCCAGAATGTTTGAATAATAAATATCAAAAAACATATAGCAAAAACGCCAATGAATCTAGTTAAGTATGACTTTAATATGTATTTGTCTAATATTTTCAATTTTCGAGAACTGTTAAATAATTTTCATAATCATTTATATCAAATTTAAATAAAGACAATGGAACCTTTAAATTATAATCATAAGTTAATGTTAAAAATCTATTGATCACAGTACCACTTTGTTCTTCAATCATTTCAATTTTTTCAATAGAAAGATTAGAGGAATTAATAAATATGTTATAAATAATATCTTTTTCTTCAGGGCTTTTTGCAGTTATAAAATGAGAGTTTTCATTTATATTTTGATTTTTTAAATCAAATCCTTTTAAGAAAAAATTAAATATTTGACTAGGTGTGAAATTTAAAAATGAATTGTTTTCATTACTTATTATAATCTCTTTATTTTCATGAATAATTGTATAAAATTTTTCACCATCATATATCTGATCAATTTCAGGAGTGTCTATTAGATATTTTTCACCTTTAATATAAAAAACACCATTAATTGGTAAAAGGTTATTTTCAAATTCAGAAGAAACATTGAATTTATAGTAGACATTGTTTAGCATTAATGCATTTTCTCTTACTCTTTCAATAATATCAATCGCAGATTCTTGAGCAGATAGGTTTGCAAAACCTAAAAGAAATACTAAGACTTTTATGAATAATTTATTTTTGTCCACCACTCAAAAGAGTTTCTAATGAATTTAAATCTGATATGAGTACCTGTCTAGGTTTACTACCTTCAAAAGGACCTACAATACCAGCATCTTCCATTTGGTCAATTAATCTTCCTGCTCTATTATATCCAAGTTTAAGTTTTCTTTGGAGTAAAGAAGCTGAACCTTGTTGGTTTGAAACAATAACTCTAGCAGCATCATTAAACATTAAATCTCTATCCTCTATCGAAATATCAGATGACTGACCACCATCTTCTTTTGAGTACTCAGGAAGTTCATATGCTGTTGGATAGCCCATTTGTGATCCTATAAAATCAGATAACTTATCAACTTCTGGGGTATCAATAAATCCACATTGTATTCTAGTTAAATCATTTGATTGTGAATATAATAAATCACCCCTTCCAATCAATTGTTCTGCACCGCCTGTATCTAGAATTGTTCTAGAATCAATTTTAGAGGTAACTCTAAATGCAATTCTAGCCGGGAAGTTTGCTTTAATTAGTCCAGTGATTACATTCACAGAAGGTCTTTGTGTAGCTATTATTAGATGAATTCCTACAGCTCTTGAAAGTTGTGCTAATCTAGCTAAAGGAGTCTCTACTTCTTTTCCAGCTGTCATTATTAAATCTGCAAACTCATCTATCACTAGGACTATATATGGTAAAAAAGTATGTCCATTTTCTGGATTTAATTTTCTGGATATAAATTTTGTATTGTATTCTTTTATATTCCTAGTCATTGCATCCTTAAGCAATTCATATCTTTTATCCATTTCCATACATAATGAATTAAGTGTATTAATTACTTTATCATTATCTGTAATTATTGCATCTTCTGATTCGGGAAGTTTAGCTAGGTAGTGTCTTTCTATTTTATTATAAATAGAAAGTTCAATTTTTTTTGGATCAACTAAAACAAATTTTACTTGAGCTGGATGCTTTTTATAGAGTATAGAAGTAATAATGGCATTAATCCCAACAGATTTACCTTGACCAGTTGCACCAGCCATTAAAAGGTGAGGCATCTTAGTTAAATCAACTATAAATGTTTCATTACTGATCGTCTTTCCAATTGCAATTGGAAGCTCCATTTCAGATTCAATATATTTTTTTGATGATAGAAGGGACTTCATTGACACAATAGACTTTTTCTTATTAGGAACTTCAATACCTATAGTTCCTTTTCCAGGTATTGGAGCAATTATTCTTATGCCAAGAGCTGAAAGAGATAAAGCTATATCATCTTCAAGATTTTTTATTTTTGAAATTCTTACTCCTGCATTGGGAATTATTTCATAAAGTGTTACAGTAGGACCAATAGTAGCTTTAATTTGTTTTATACCAATATTATAATTTTTAAGAGTATCAACTATTTTATTTTTGTTTGTTTCAAGTTCATCCTGATCTATTTTAATAGTTCCGTCTCCATAATCTTTCAAAATATCAATACTAGGATTTTTGAAATTACTTAAATCTAGAGTTGGATCAAATTTCTTAAGATCAACTTTATTAAAACTAATATTCTTTGTGCTTTTTTCTTCAAAGTTAATTTCCTTAACTTCCATTGAAACATTATCATCATTTATAGTTGATTCTAACTTAACTTCATCTTCTTCATTTAATTTTGGATCTACAGTAACTTTTAAATCTTCTTCATATAATATATTATCCTCAAGCATACCTTTAAGGGGCTTTTCCTCTAATTTTTTTGAGGGTTTAATACTATTTAATAAAATTAAAATTGAACTAGGAGTTATATTCCATAAAATTGCAATAGATAAAATAAAAATGAAAGTTATAATTAGCAATATTCCAATACTTCCAATGTAAGTCTCCAGAAATGCATTTATTTCAAACCCAACAATCCCAGATTGAATTGGAAAATAATTACCAAGATACCCAGATAGTAAAGTAGTCCAGATAATTAGTATTAACAACCAATTTATTTTTTTAATTAAGTCAAGTATTTTTTTATTAAACAGTAAATAATAAGAAGAAACCAAAAGAATTAAAGGAAAAATAAAGCTTGATATTCCAAATAAGTCATATATAAAAAAATGACTTATTGATGCGCCTATTTTACCTAAGATATTTTCAACTTCAATATTTCTATCAAGTAAGCTTCCAACATTACTTTGATCTACTCTCCAGTTAAACATGTAAGATATAAATGAAGTAAAAAGTATTACAGAAATAAATAGAAGAGTGTAGGCAAGTATAACTTTAAAATTGTTTACATCAGCTTTTTTCTTGCCACTCATAAAAATAGTATTAGACAAAAATACAAATATGAGTTTAGATTTTTAATTTTTATCACTTAAAGTCCTAATTTTTATTCTAAATGCTGCATAGATTAAAGTCATAAAAGGGCTAATCCAATTAAAAATTGCATAAATAAAATATTCTCCAACACCAACTCCAAGTACTGATGAATGGTAAGCTCCACATGAATTCCATGGAATTAAAGCAGACGTAACTGTTGCAGAATCTTCAAGTGTCCTACTTAAATTTTCAGGAGCAAGTTTTTTATCTTTAAAAGCTTTTTCAAACATTTTTCCTGAAACTACAATTGATAGATATTGATCTGAAGCACTAACATTTAATGCTAAACAGGAAGCTACAGTACTTGCAAATAATTTAAAAGAAGTATCAGCCCATTCCAATAGCGTTTTACTAATAGTTTTAAGTGCTCCAATAGCTTCCATCACGCCTCCAAACACCATTGTTCCTATTACTAAAAATATTGTATTCAACATACCAAGCATTCCTCCCGTTGAAAATAAATCATTCAACATAGCATTATTAGTTTCAATACTTACCGGTCCAGTAATTGTGTCCATAATTACAACATATGTATTTATAAGTTTAGAATTACTATCAGCAGAAAGTTCTGCTATAATTTGTGGTTGAAATATTATAGAAAATAAAGCACCTACTAAAGTTCCAATTACTAATGCAATTAATGGAGGTGTTTTTTTTATAATCATAATTAAAACTAAGATTGGAACAATAAAAAGCACTAATGAGATATTAAACTTTTCAGTAATAGCGGTAAGTAAATAAGAATTATCAGTAGATCCATTTGAAACCTGAAGAAATCCAAGAATTATAAAAACAATCAAAGTAATTGATATGCTAGGGATTGTAGTATAGGTTAAATATTTAATATGCTTAAATAAGTCAACTTTAGTTACAGCAGCAGCAAGATTAGTTGTATCGCTCAGAGGAGAAAGTTTATCACCAAAATAAGCCCCTGCAATTACTGCTCCTCCAACCATACCAGGGGGAATACCTAGTGCTTTACCAATACCAACTAAAGCAATACCAACTGTTGCTGATGTTGTCCAACTACTTCCTGTTGCTACTGATATGATTGAGCAAATTATAACACATGCAGGAAGAAAAATATTAGGATCTAATATTTTGAGACCATAATAAACCATTGAAGGAATAACACCGCTTATCATCCAAGTTCCAGCTAAAGCCCCCACAAATAATAATATTAATAATGCTCCGGTTACTGATTTTACACTATTAGAAATACTTTTTAGAATTTTCTTATACGAGACTTTGTAAATAAAACCTAAAGATGCTCCAAACAGACCAGATAAGATTAGAATAAACTGATTAGTTCCATTTAATGAATCGTCTCCATAGATAAAAACATTAATACTAAGAAGTAAAACAAGAAAAATAATAGGAAGTAGTGCTATTCCAATCGGTAAATTTACACTAGAAGAATTTTTCAAACTATAAATTATATCCTACAAGTTTAGAAAAAAAAACTTAACCATAAATATAATACGATACTTATTTGATTAAACTTTAGTTATTTTTACTGTGTGGAAGATAAAATTGATAAAATTTTTAAAGATAAAACTGAATCTATAAAGCGATCTAAATTTTTAATTGCTTTAAGTGGTGGAGTTGATAGTATGGTTCTTGCTAATTTATTTATTAAAAATAATTTAAATTTTTCAGTAGCACATTGTAATTTCAGACTACGATCTAATGAAAGTGAAGGTGATGAAAAATTTATTTTTAATTGGTCTGCAAAAAAAGGAATTAAGTGTTATATCTCTAGATTTAATACTACTGATTATTGTAAAATAAATAAAATTGGAATTCAAGAAGGTGCTCGAAATCTTAGATATAAATGGTTTAAGGATCTTAAGGAACTATATGATTTTGATTACATAGTAACTGCCCATCATTTAGATGATCAAATTGAGACATATTTAATAAATTCTATGAGAGGATCAGGTTTAAGTGGACTTTTAGGTATTCCTGAAAAAAGAGACACTATATTTAGGCCTTTTCTGAAAATTTTAAAAGATGAAATTTTAGTATATGCTAAATCAAATAAGGTTGATTTTAGAGAGGATTCTTCTAATTCTAAAAATGATTATTACAGGAATATGATTAGAAATTCAATCATTCCTCAGTTTAGAAAATTTGATGATAATGTTATGTTAAAGTTTCAAACAACTATTGATAACTTAAACTCTACTAAGATATTTGCAGATCAAGTATTAGTTGAAACTAAGAATAAAATTTTCAATTATAATTCTGATCACATCAAAGTTAAAATTGATGATTTAAAAAATTTAATCCCAGTGGAGTACTATGTACATCATCTATTCATTGATTATAAATTTGATTATAAAGAAATTATCAAATTATTTAAGTCTGATTCAGGGAAGCATATTGATTCAAACACACATAAATTGACAAAAAATAAAAACTACTTAATAATCACTAAAAATGATTAAGAATATATTCTTTGGGTTCATTTCTCTCTTATCTCTCAATTCTCAGGAAAAAGAGCCTGTTTCCTGGTCATATGAAGTAGTTAAGGTGAACAACCTAGAGTATCAAATTTCTTTTGATGCAGAAATAATAGATGGTTGGAAACTATATTCTCAATTCTCACCTGAGGAGGGATCTGTAGCTACTAGTTTCAAATTTTTAAATAATGATAACAGTTATGATGCTAGTGAAATTTTTAATGAAGATCCTTACATAATAGGTTATGATAATGTATTCAAGATGGATTTATTTTATTTTGAGCATAAAGCAAGTTTTAATCAATCTTTTAGGCTTAAGAATAAAGACCTTAATCAAATTAAAATTGAAATTGATTATTCTTCATGTGATGAAGAATTATGTATTTTTCGAAACGAGACATTCAATATAGTCCTAGATAAAAATAAGAAAATCATACAAGATGATATTGTTTCTTTAAATGATATTAAGAAATATAATTCACTTGAATTAGACTTGGATAAGACCAGTTATGATAGCTTTGATGTAATTCAATCATCTAACTATTTTGAAATTTTCATTTTTGGATTGCTTGCAGGTTTTTTAGCTTTATTAACTCCTTGTATTTTCCCTATGATACCTTTGACTGTATCATATTTCATAGATCAAAACAAGCTTAAGTATAATAGTTTAATTTCAGCATCTTTATATGGTTCATTTATAATATTAATATATATATTATTAAGTGTTCCATTTCATTTATTTGACAGTTTAAATCCCAACATTCTTAACACTATTTCTACAAATGTTTATGTAAATATTTCATTCTTTATAGTATTCATCTTATTTGCAATTTCATTTTTTGGTTATTTTGACATAGTAATACCAAGTAATTTAATATCTGGTTCAGAGAAAAAGTCTGAGAAAGGTGGAGTAGTTGGTATATTTTTTATGTCTCTAACTTTAGCACTAGTATCATTTTCTTGTACTGGTCCAATATTAGGATCATTATTAGCAGGCTCATTATCATCAACCCAATCTGGTGCTATGCAGCTATCATCCGGAATGTTTGGCTTTGGACTAGCTCTTGCTCTTCCATTTACTTTTTTAGCATTTTACCCTAAATACTTATCAGTAATACCTAAATCAGGAATTTGGTTAAAAAAACTAAAGGTCTCTTTAGGTTTTATAGAGTTAGCTCTTGCATTTAAATTCCTTTCAAATGCAGACTTAGTTGAAGGGTGGGGGATTCTTAAGAGAGAAACATTTATAATTATTTGGGTTATTATATTTTTATTACTCTCAGTTTATCTTTTTAAATCTCAAGCTAAAAAGATTAACCTTAAGAATATCTTTGGTTGGATATTTTTGATTTTTTCTATGTATTTGAGCTCAGGTCTTATAAGTAGTAAAAATGTTAGATTTCTAAGTGGTATTTTACCTCCAGAGTTTTACTCTATTGAAAACAAGGCTAATGATTGTCCACTAGGTTTAAATTGCTTTAAAGATTTTGAGGATGGAAAAAAATATGCTATTGAAAATGATAAGATTATTCTTTTAGATTTTACGGGTTGGGCTTGTGCAAATTGTCGAAGAATGGAAGAAAATGTTTGGTCGAAGCCAGTAATTTTTAATTTACTTGATAATAATTTTATAATTATCTCTTTGTATGTAGATGATAGATCACAGCTTCCCCAAGACCAGGCCTTTAAATATTTGAATCAATCAGGTAATATTCAATATGTTAATAATGTAGGCAGGAGGTGGTCTCTTTTTCAGCAGGTTAATTTTAATAATGCATCTCAACCATATTATGTAGCCATGCTACCTTCAGGAAAGGTTTTATCTGAACCAATTCAATATTCATCGGAAGAAAATTTTAAAAATTGGCTTGAATCATCTATTAATGAGTCAACAAAGTAATTTATTTTTGAAAATAAACTTCATCAAAAGGAATTCTAAATCTATCACCGTATACTCCTTCTTTTAGTCTAATACCGCATCCTATTATCATATTAATTTCAGACTTTTTATTCAAGTTTAGTAAATCTTTTAATTTGAGTGAATCAAAACCTTCCATTGGACATGTATCATAGCCAAACCCAGCCATACTAATCATGAAGTTTTGAGATGCTAATGCTGCACTTTTATGAGCTATTATTCTAGTGTCAGTCGTTCTTAGTTGCCTGTACATTACTCTGAAAAAACCAAATATATAAGAAATAATATATTTGAAAAAACCAAGTATACCTAGAAAGTCTTTATATACAAAAGGAATTACTCTTTTGTAATATTTTTGAGTTAAATCATATTGTTTAGTACTAAGATTTTTCTTTTTCAAATGAATAAAATCAATATTCTTATTGGCTCTAAGTTTCCATAAATCTTTTCTAACAACTGTTATTACGATTTGCTTAGCAGTTGAAGCTGCAGATTGATTAAAACATGTTTTTGAAATTTTTCTTAGTAATTCTTGATTAGTAATATGATAAAACTCCCATAATTGAAGATTGCTGCTATTGGGAGCTAACACTCCGTTTTCAATGCACTTTTTTACAATATCTGCATTAATTTCTTTACTAGGATCAAATTTTCTTACAGACCTTCTATAATTAATTGCCTCACTAACAGACTTCTCCATTTTAAAGTTTTTCTAGTATTTTTTTTATTAAATTAAATGAATTAGGGTAAGGTCCATATCTAAATGGAATATCAATCATTAATTTTTTTTCAAGTACAGGTTTATAATGAGTGAAGGTATCAAAGCTAAATTTACCTCTGTAAGCTCCCATTCCACTTTCGCCAATTCCACCAAATGGTAAGTTTGAATTTACATAATGTATCAGAGTATCGTTAACTACACATCCTCCAAACTTGTTAGAATAAATTAACTTGTCAATAAATTTTTGATTATTTGAAAATATATAAAATGCCAGTGGTGAAGGATTTGCATTTAGAATTTTTTCTAAATCATTTTCATTTTCATATGATAATATTGGTAAAATAGGTCCAAATATTTCTTCTTTCATAATTTCAGAATTTATATTAGGATCAATTACCAATGTTGGTTCGATATAAAGGCTTTTTTCATCAATTCTTCCTCCAAATTCTATATTCTGATTACTAAGATTTTCTTTTAATCTAGTTAAGTTGTTTTTATTAATAATTCTTCCATAGCTATCAGATTTAATAGGGCTATCTCCAAAAGTTGAAATGATATTTTTCTTAATCATTGAGATCAATTCACTTTTAACGTGATTATTCACAATTATATAATCAGGAGCAATACATGTTTGACCACAATTGACAAACTTACCAGATACTATTCTCTTGGCAGTTTTATCAATATCAACATTACTATCTACTACACACGGGCTTTTTCCTCCAAGTTCTAATGTGGTTGGAGTTAAGTGTTTTGCAGCTTTCTCAGCAATAATTTTTCCAATTTTTGTACTTCCGGTAAAGAATATATAATCCCACTTTTTATCAAGAAGATGTTTAGCGGTTTCAGCATCTCCTTCAATTACACAAACTAAATTTTGAGGAAAAACATTTTCAATCAATTCCTTTAGTACTAAAGAAGTGTTGGGAGCTAATTCAGAAGGTTTTATTATAACTGAATTACCAGCTGCAACTGCACCAATTAATGGAGTTAACGATAATTGAAATGGATAGTTCCAGGGAGTGATAATAAGAATATTACCATAAGGTTCAGGGATAAGATAATTTGATGAGGGGAAATTAAAGATAGAACCATTAACTCTTTTTCTTTTTGACCACTTTTTTAATTTTCTTGTAAATAATTTAATTTCTCTTTTAACAAGAAGAACTTCAGATAAAAAGGATTCAAATTCATGTTTATTTAAATCTTTTTTTAAAGCATCATATATCTTGTCTTCGTTTTTGTTAATTGTATTTAAAAGTGAATTTAAAATTTGAATTCTATAATTCACAGAATTGGAATTAGTTTTATTGAATTCTATTTGTGAATTAATGATTTTATCAATTTCTTTACGTTCCATATCGATCCAAATTTAATTATTTAAATTCAGATATGATATTTAGTGTTTGGATATAATATATTTTTTAGTATATGTACTTTATAATCAATATTTTAAATATAAATTTATTTATTTGAACGTAGTTATACTTTGCAGATTCTTTAAGAAATATAGTATCATGATAATAATTTTATTATAAAGATTAATATTTTATGTATAATAAATATAGTCGTGTAGTTACAAAAGATGATTCTCAGCCTGCTGCCCAAGCAATGCTTCATGCTATTGGTTTAACTGATGATGATTTCGATAAACCCTTTATTGGAGTTGCTAGTACTGGTTATGAGGGTAACCCTTGTAATATGCATTTAAATGATTTATCTATAAAGATTAGAGAGAGTATTGTTGCCTCTAATTATGTTGGGTTAATATTTAATACTATAGGAGTAAGTGATGGAATATCAATGGGAACTTTTGGAATGAGATATTCTCTTCCTTCAAGAGATATTATAGCTGACTCAATGGAAACTGTAGTTCAAGCTATGTCTTACGATGGTCTAGTAACTGTAGTTGGGTGTGATAAAAATATGCCTGGTGCACTAATGGCAATGCTTAGATTAGATAGGCCGAGTTTATTAGTTTATGGTGGAACTATAGATTCAGGTTGTTATAACAATAAAGAGTTAGACGTGGTATCAGCTTTTGAAGCCTGGGGTGAAAAAGTTTCCGGAAAGATTGATGATAATGAATATAAAAATGTAATTAAAAATGCTTGTCCTGGTGCTGGTGCTTGTGGTGGTATGTATACGGCTAATACTATGGCATCTGCAATTGAAGCCTTAGGAATGTCTCTTCCATATAACTCATCTAATCCAGCTATAAGCAAAGATAAAATTAGTGAGTGTAATCAAATTGGTTCCGCTATGAAATTACTCATAGAAAATGATATCAAGCCATCTGATATAGTAACAAAAAAATCTCTTGAAAATGCTTTAAGATTAATTACAGTTCTTGGAGGATCTACAAATGCGGTTCTTCATTTTTTAGCTATATCAAGAGCAGCTAATCTAAATTTAACTATAGATTATTTTCAAGAAATAAGTGATACTACTCCTTTTATTGCTAATCTAAAGCCAAGTGGTAAATATCTTATGAAAGATTTACATAAAATAGGAGGAGTGCCTTCAGTTTTAAAATACATGCTAGAAAATAAAATGTTACACGGAGATTGTTTAACAGTTACAGGTAAGTCCCTTGAAGAGAATTTGTCAGAAATTGAATCACCAGACATGGAATCTAATGATATTATTTTTCCTATTTCAAACCCCATAAAGAAAACAGGTCATATTCAGATTCTTAAGGGAAATCTTGCAAAACAGGGATGTGTTGCTAAAATAACAGGAAAAGAAGGTTTGAAATTTACTGGACCTGCCAAAGTATTTGATAGTGAATTTGAATGTTTATTAGCTATAAAAGATTCTAAAGTAAATAAAGGTGAGGTTGTAGTTATAAGATATGAGGGACCTAAAGGTGGACCTGGAATGCCAGAAATGCTTAAACCTACTTCTGCAATAATGGGAGCTGGGCTTGGTAAAGATGTAGCATTGATTACTGATGGTAGATTTTCAGGTGGTACTCATGGATTTGTTGTTGGTCATATTGTTCCAGAGGCTTATGAAGGAGGAACACTAGCAGTTGTTGAAGATGGAGATATAATTACTATTGATTCTGAGAATAATATCATAAATGTTGATATTTCAGAAAACGAAATAATTAATAGAATTAAAAAATGGAAAAAACCTGATCCCAAAATAAATAAAGGAATTTTATATAAATATGTTAAATCAGTTTCAAATGCATCAAGTGGGTGCGTTACGGATGAATAAATACTATGAAGAATAAAAAAATAAGTGGAGCGGAAGCTGTAGTTCACTCTTTATTAAATGAGGATGTTGATTTAATATGGGGTTATCCAGGCGGTGCAATTATGCCAGTATATGATGAGTTATATGAATTTCAAGATAAGTTAAAACATATTTTAGCTAGGCATGAACAAGGAGCAATTCATGCAGCTCAAGGTTATGCAAGATCTTCTGGTAGAGTTGGTGTAGCGATTGCTACGTCAGGTCCAGGTGCAACTAACCTTGTTACTGGTATTGCAGATGCTCAAATAGATTCAACTCCTATTGTATGTATAACTGGTCAAGTTTCTTCTCACCTTTTAGGTTCTGATGCATTTCAAGAAACAGATATAATTGGAATCTCAATGCCAGTAACTAAATGGAACTATCAAATAACCAAAGCTTCTGAAATACCTGAAGTTTTTGCTAAAGCTTTTTACATTGCAAAATCAGGAAGACCAGGCCCAGTATTGATAGATATAACAAAAGATGCTCAATTTGAATTATTTGATTACAAATATTCAAAATGTAAGGGTATAAGAAGTTACAATCCATTACCAACTATCAGTAATTCTTCAATTGATAATGCTGTAGAGTTAATTAATAACGCAAAAAATCCTTTTATTGTATGGGGTCAAGGCGTTATTCTAGGAAACGCTGAAAAGGAGTTTAAAGATTTTGTTGAAAAAAGTGGAATACCAGCAGCATGGACAATTCTTGGTTTATCAGCGCTTCCAACTTCTCATGAACTAAATGTTGGAATGGTTGGGATGCATGGAAATTACGGCCCTAATATTCTAACGAATAAATGTGATTTACTTATTGCAATTGGTATGAGGTTTGATGATAGAGTTACTGGCGATCCAAAATCTTATGCATCACAAGCTAAAATAATTCACCTTGATATTGATCCAGCTGAGATAAATAAAAATATTAAGGTAGATGTTCCTGTAATTGGAGACTGTAAAGAGTCACTTAAATTAATTACAAATAAGATTCAAAAAAAATCATATGATAAATGGATTTCTAGATTTGATGACTTAATGAAAATTGAGTTTGAAAAAGTGATTAACTCTGATTTGAATCCAAAAAAAGATGGAATAACTATGGGAGAATCAATCATTGCAATCAATGAATTCACAAATGGTGATGCCATTATAGTAACAGATGTTGGTCAACATCAAATGGTAGCTTGTAGGTATGCTAATTTTATCAAATCAAAAAGTAATATTACATCAGGTGGTTTGGGCACAATGGGATTTGCCCTTCCTGCTGCTATGGGTGCTAAAATGGGAGCTTTAAACAGAGAGGTTGTTGCTGTAATTGGTGATGGTGGTTATCAAATGACAATTCAAGAATTAGGTACAATTTTTCAACAACAAATACCAGTTAAGATTGTTGTTTTAAATAATGATTTCTTAGGAATGGTTCGTCAATGGCAACAATTATTTTTTGATAAAAGATATGCATCTACTGAAATGGTAAATCCTGACTTTGTTGCAATCGCAAAAGGATATTATTTAGATTCTGAAAGAGTTAAGGATAGAAAGAACTTAAAGCCTGCTGTTGAAAGAATGATTAAATCAAAGAAGCCTTTTGTTTTAGAAATATGTGTAGAAAAAGAAAATAATGTATTTCCTATGATACCTTCTGGAGCTTCAGTATCTGATGTTAGATTAAATTAAAATGGAAAAGAAAATAAATTATACCATCTCAGTTTATACAGAAAACAATGTAGGTTTACTGCATAGACTTTCTGCAATATTTTTAAAGCGTCACATTAATATCGAAAGCTTTACCACCTCTGAGTGTGAAATCAAAGATGTTTTTAGATTTATAATTGTTGTTATAATGTCTAAAGAGGATGTTGAAAACATAGCTAAACAGATTGAAAAGCAAGTAGAAGTTATAAAAGTATATTTTCATACTGATCATGAAACAATTTTTCAAGAGACAGCTCTTTATAAAATGAAATCATCATCACTTTTTGAAGAGAAACATATTCAAAATATTATTAAAGAATCTAATGCTAGAATTGTAACTGTTAATCCCGATTTCTTTGTTATAGAAAAAACAGGATTTAGAGATGATACAGATAAGTTATATGAAAATTTGGAAGAATACGGACTTCTTCAATTTACAAGATCTGGAAGAATTGCTGTTTCAAAAGAAAAGATGGGTATATCAGAAATTTTGAATACTTTTAAAAATCAAAAATAAAAAGAATGAAAAATTATTTTAATAGCTTATCATTTAGAGATAAATTAATGCAACTGGGTAGATGTAGATTTATGGACTCATCAGAGTTTAATAATGGTGTTGAGTTTTTAAAGGATAAAAAAATTGCAATTGTAGGTTGTGGCGCTCAAGGTTTACATCAGGGATTAAACATGAGAGATTCAGGACTAGATATCTCTTTTGTATTAAGACAATCATCTATAGATTCAAAAAGACAATCATTTATAAACGCATCTTCTAATGATTTTAGTATTGGTAATTTTGAAGAAATAATTCCAAACGCAGATATAGTAATTAATCTAACTCCCGATAAAAATCATACTCCAGTTGTTGATCAATTAATGCCATTGATGAAAAAAAATTCAATATTATCCTACTCTCACGGATTTAATATTGTTGAAGAAGGTATTAAGGTTAGAGAGGATATTACTGTAATTATGGTTGCTCCAAAATCTCCAGGTTCAGAGGTTAGAGAAGAATATCTAAGAGGTTTTGGCGTTCCAACATTAATTGCTGTTCATCCAGAAAACGATATAAATGATATCGGATTTGATGCTGCAAAAGCCTATGCTGTTTCATTAGGTTCGCATAAAGCAGGTGTGCTTGAATCTTCTTTTGTCGCTGAAGTAAAATCAGATTTAATGGGAGAGCAAACTATTTTATGTGGAATGCTTCAAACAGGATCAATTCTGTGCTTTGATAGAATGACTGAGTTAGGAGTAGATCCTGCATTTGCATCTAAACTTATTCAACATGGATGGGAAACTATTACTGAAGCATTGAAACATGGGGGGATAACTAATATGATGGATAGATTATCAAATCCAGCAAAATTAAAAGCTTATGAGTTATCTGAAGAGTTGAAGTCAATTCTTTCGCCTTTATTTATTAAACATATGGATAACATTTTATCTGGTAATTTTTCTGAGACTATGATGAAAGATTGGGAAAATGATGACAAAGAACTTTTAAATTGGAGAGAACAAACTAGTCAAACAGCTTTTGAAAAAACTGACCCTAGTTCTAAAGAATTTGAAGAACAGGATTATTTTAATAATGGAATCTTAATGATTGCTTTTGTGAAAGCTGGAGTAGAATTAGCATATGAAACAATGGTTGAAGCTGGAATTAAGGAAGAGTCCGCATATTATGAATCTCTTCATGAGCTTCCTTTAATCGCTAATTTAGTTTCTCGTAAAAAACTTTATGAGATGAATAATATTATCTCAGATACTGCAGAATATGGATGCTATTTATTTAATAATGAGGCGATTCCTTTATTATCAAACTTCTTTAAAAGTATTGATAGTGACGTAATAGGATCTAATACTATCAGTAATAATTCAAATTCAATTGATAATAAAAAACTAATAGAGGTCAATGATTCAATCAGATTTCATTCTATTGAAATTATTGGTGATGAATTAAGACAACATATGACTTCAATGAAAAAAGTACTGTGATAGATGCAATTACCAAATTTAAATGGTGTAAAAAACGCATCCGATAATCTTAAAGATGTATCGATAGTTACTCCATTATTGCTAAACGAGAGACTATCTAAAAAGTTTAATTCTAGAATTTTCTTAAAAAGAGAAGACCTTCAAAAGGTTAGATCATTTAAAATTAGAGGTGCTTTCAACAAGATTAAATCACTTGATTTAGATAATTCAAAAGACAAACAAATAATTTGTGCTAGTGCAGGGAATCATGCTCAAGGCTTTGCATATTCATGTAAAAAGCTAAAAATATTTGGAACGGTTTATATGCCTGAAACTACTCCTAAGCAAAAAGTAGATAGAGTTAAAATGTTTGGAGGAGACTTTATTAAAATTATTTTAATTGGTGATAATTTTGATGATGCTCAAAAAGAAGCTCAAAAAAAGATCAATGATGATACAATTTTTATTCATCCTTTTGATGATAATAATGTTATTGAAGGTCAAGGAACTATTGCATTAGAACTCTTAAATCAGATTGATAAACATTTTGATTATTTAATTATACCTATTGGTGGTGGTGGATTAATTTCTGGAATAATAACCGTTTTTAAAGAGTTATCACCAAAAACTAAAATAATTGGAGTAGAAGCAAAAGGGGCTCCAGCAATGTTTAAATCAATTATGCAAAATAAAATTATTGAACTTAATAAAATAGATAATTTTGTTGATGGAGTTTCTATTAGAAAAATTGGAAATATACCTTTTGAAATTTGTAAAGATAATTTAGATGATTTGCTTCTTGTTCCTGAAGGTAAAGTATGCCAAACGATTCTAGATTTGTACAATAAAGATGGTATAGTGGCTGAGCCAGCTGGAGCAATAGGAATATCGGCTCTTGAAATGTACCATGAAAAGTTTACTAATAAAAATGTAGGTGTTTTAATTTGTGGGGGTAACAATGATATCACCAGAATGTCAGAAATTAAAGAAAGAGCTTTACTTTATTCAAATCTTAAGCACTACTTTGTTGTAAAATTTCCTCAAAGATCAGGTGCTTTAAAAGAATTCGTCAATAATGTGCTTGGAGAAAATGATGATATTACATTTTTTGAATATGTAAAAAAGAACAATAGAGAATATACAACGGCTATTGTTGGAATAGAGTTAAAGTTATCTAAAGATTTATTGTACTTAACAAAAAAAATGAAAGAAAATGGTTTCTTTAGCGAGTATTTAAATGATAAACCAGAAACCTTACGTTTTTTAATATAAATAATATGTCTGCAGCAAACTTTAAAATTGATCAATTGCATTGTAGGGAATATTTAGTTGATGGTGAACTTAAGAGATGGGATGGTGATACATCTGAAGTATTCTCAACTATTGATTCAAATCCTGATACTCCGTATTCTCCAACTTTACTTGGATCTATACCTGATATGGATTCGGAGTCTGCTATCGAAGCTTTAGAATCAGCTAGGAAAGCTTTTAATCGAGGACAAGGTATATGGCCAACAATGAAAGTTAGAGATAGATTAAAGGCCATGAAAAGGTTTGCTGATAAAATGAATGAACATAGAGATCAAATAGTTAATCTTTTAATGTGGGAAATTGGTAAGAACCAGTCTGATTCAGAAAAAGAATTTGATCGTACAGTTAAATATATTTATGATACAATTGATGAGTATAAAAATATAGATAGATCATCTTCTAGGTTTGAGAAGGATTCTGGAATTCATGCTCACATAAGAAGAGGACCTCTTGGAGTAGTCTTATGCTTGGGACCATATAACTACCCTCTCAACGAGACTTTTTGTCTTTTAATTCCTGCAATCTTAATGGGAAATACAACAATATTTAAACCTGCTAAACATGGTGTTCTTTTGATTTCACCTTTATTAAAAGCGTTTAAGGAGTGCTTCCCTCCAGGAGTAGTAAATATACTTTTTGGAAGAGGTAGAAAAATTTGTCCTCCAATTATGCAAACTGGTCATGTAGATGTTTTAGCATTAATAGGTCATAGTTCCTCCGCAGTAGCACTTCAAGATCAACACCCTAATAAGAATAGATTAAGATTAGTTCTCGGACTAGAAGCTAAAAATCCGGGTATTATTTTACCTGATGCTGATATGGATTTAACTATCCAGGAATGTGTTTCAGGATCTTTATCTTTTAATGGTCAAAGATGTACTGCTTTGAAAGTATTGTATGTTCATGAATCAATAGCTAATGAATTTAATAAAAGATTTTCTGAAGCTGTTGATAATCTAAAATTTGGCATGCCTTGGGAAAAAGATGCTTTTCTTACTCCTCTTCCTGAACCATCTAAACCTCAATACATTAAGGATCTAATTGAGGATGCTATTTTTAAAGGTGCTAGTGTAATTAATAAAAAAGGTGGAAAAATAACAGATAATTATTGCTTTCCTGCAGTTTTATTCCCAGTCAATGATTCTATGAAAGTATTTGAAGAGGAACAATTTGGTCCAGTTGTCCCTATTATTCCATTCAAAGATATTGATAAACCTTTAGATGATATGGCTAATTCTGATTATGGTCAACAGGTAAGTCTTTTTGGAAGTGATACAAAAAAAATAGGTCCTTTGATAGATACATTAGCTAATCTAGTCTGTCGAGTAAATCTAAACAGCTCTTGTCAAAGAGGTCCAGATATTTATCCTTTTACTGGTAGAAAAAATTCTGCTGTTAGTACTTTGAGTGTTCATGATGCCTTAAGAGCTTTCTCTATCAGAACTTTTGTAGCTTCAAAGGATAACGTTCACAATAACAGAATATTGAAAAAATTATTAGATTCAAATGACTCTAATTTTATTTCAACAGATTATATCCTTTAATTATTAAGTATAAACTCTACTATATAGTCTCCAACTTCATCTGTTGCATAACTCTTATGATCTTTACTTAAATCAGGAGTAGTAATTCCTTTTAATAGTGAGTTTTCAACTGCTTTATTTATAAGGTTTGTTTCATTTTTAAGATTAAAAGTATGATCTAGCATCATAGAAAGTGATAAAATTGAAGCTATAGGGTTAGCAATTTTTTTACCAGTAGCTTCTGGATAAGAACCATGAATCGGTTCATATAAAGCATTATTTGATCCTACAGAGGCTGAAGGCATTAGACCTATTGATCCTGATATTACTGAAGCTTCATCAGTTAGAATATCTCCAAAAAGGTTTGATGTTATTAATACATCGTATGAGCTAGGCCACTGAATAAGTCTCATTGCAACAGCATCAACAAATTCATATGAAACTTTAACTTCAGGATAATTTTTTTCCATACTTTGAACAGTCTCTCTCCAAAGTCTAGAAGTTTCAAGTATATTGGCTTTATCAACACAACATAGTTTTTTTGATCTTTTTTGTGCATATTCGAATCCCATTTTTGCAATTCTGATAATCTCATCTCTTGAATATTGACATGTATCAAATGCATAATTATCATCATTTTTCCTTCCTCTTTCACCAAAATAAATTCCACCAGTAAGCTCTCTCACAAAAAGTATATCAGTCCCAGTTATCCTATCTTCTTTAATAGGAGACATACCTAAAAGCGAATCAAACACTATGGTGGGTCTCAAATTTGCATAAAGACCCAGCTTCTTTCTCAGTTTAAGTAACCCTTGTTCAGGTCTTACTTTAGCTTTTGGATCATTATCATATTTAGGGTCTCCAATAGCTCCAAATAAAACTGCATCAGACTCTAGACATAGTTTATGAGTTTCATCAGGATAAGGATCATTATAATGGTCTATTGCAATAGCACCAACTAATCCATGATTCATTTCAACCTCATGATTAAATTTTTTTGCTAGGCAATTAAGAACTTTTATAGACTCGTTTGTAACCTCCGGCCCAATTCCATCTCCTGGAAGTACAGCTATCTTTAATTTCATATTTTTTCCGTGTTTAACATTTTTTCTGTTGCCTTAATTGCAGCTACTGTTTGATCAGTATCTAATCCTCTTGTTTTATATTTCTTTATACCAGTATCCCAAGTAATTGTTGTTTCACAAAATGCATCAGAATGGCTGCCTGGAGGAATTCTAACCGCATAGTCAATTAATTTAGGGAGAAGTCTTTTTTGATTAGAATATATTTTTTTAAGAGCATTCATAAATGCATCAAATTGACCATCTCCTGAACAACTTTCTTGATAAAGCTTATTATTAATTAACAAAGACAATGATGCAGATGGTCTAAGTGTCTTTGCATGTGTTAATACATAGGATTCAATAACTATATTTTTCTTTTTAGTAGGATAATCTAACGCATCACTTATAATGTATGGTAAGTCTTCAATAGTTACCTTTTCTTTTTTATCACCAAGTTCAATAACTTTAGATGTAATAATTCCTAACTCTTCATTGTTTAGTTTAATTCCTAACTCGTCTAAATTTTTCTTAATATTTGCTTTTCCTGATGTTTTTCCAAGTGCGTATTTTCTTTTTCTTCCAAATCGACTTGGATTTAAGTTGTTGTAGTAAAGATTCTTTTTGTTATCCCCATCAGCGTGTACTCCAGCTGTCTGAGTAAAAACGTTTTCTCCAACAATTGGTTTGTTAGAAGATACAGTTTGACCAGAAAAAGTTGAAATTAGTTTACTCGCTTTAAATAAACTCTTTTCATCAACATTGATTTCAATATTTGGTAAAAAATCTTTAATTGCCGCAACAGCACTTGACAAGGGAGTGTTTCCAGCTCTTTCGCCCATTCCGTTTATAGTTAAATGTAATCCATTACATCCAGCCCTTATTGCCTCCATTGAGTTTCCAACACTAAGATCATAGTCATTGTGACCATGAAAATCAATATGAAATTTAGGAAACTTTGATTTAACTTCTTTAATAAATTCATAGGTTTCAGTATGAGTCAAAATTCCAAGTGTGTCAGGTAATAATATTCTCTTTATTTTTTGATTATATAAAAAACCTAAAAATTCAATAACATATTCTTTGCTGTTTTTCATTCCATTACTCCAGTCCTCTAGGTATACATTAGTTTGAATTGAGTTTTTTTCTGCTGTATTTATTATTTTAGAAATATCATCATAGTGATTTTTGGGTGTTTTTTTTAATTGATGTTCTAGATGATTAAGAGATCCTTTTGTAAGTAAATTTTGAACTTTACATCCAGATTCTAATAACCATTCTATTGATTTGCCATTATCAAGAAATGTTAAGACTTCAATTTTATCAATATGATTATTTTCTGTTGCCCAATTAGTTATTTCTTTAACTGAATTAAGCTCACCTTCAGAAACTCTTGCAGATGCAACTTCAATTCTATCAATCTTCAATTCTTCTAAAAGTAGTTTAGCAATTGTTAGTTTTTCTTTTGGGGAATATGAAACTCCAGATGTCTGTTCACCATCTCTTAGAGTTGTGTCCATTATTTCTATATTGCGATTCATTAATAGATGAATTTGTTTGCAAAGCTAGAAATTTCCTTTTTCTTATTTAATAAATAATCAATATCATCATATCCATTAGACATGTTATCCTTTTTATAGACACTGATTTTAAACCTTTCTTTTTTATCTAATTTTTTGATTTTAAATTCTTGATTTTCCAGATTAACTTCAAAGGTACTATTAGGGTCTTCATCTATTTGAGAGAAAATTTCAGCTAAAAAAGGATCAGAAACTTGAATCGGAAGGACTCCAATATTAAGACAATTATTTTTAAATATATCTGCAAAAAAACTTGATACTACTACTCTAAACCCATAATCATATATAGCCCAAACTGCATGCTCTCTTGATGAACCACATCCAAAATTTTTTCCAGCAATTAATATTTTACCATTGTAATTAATATTATTTAAAGGGAATGATTCAACAGGTGAGTCATCAGAATTATATCTCCAGTCTCTAAATAGATTATTCCCAAAACCTTTTCTTTCTGTTGCTTTTAAAAATCTTGCTGGAATTATTTGGTCAGTATCAACATTATCAATATTTAATGGAACCGCAGTACTATTTAGTATTTTAAATTTATCGTAAGCCATATAATTAGATTATTTCTCTTGGGTCTGTAATTTTTCCAGTTATTGCTGTTGCTGCAGCTACCAGTGGGCTAGCTAAAAGTGTTCTAGCTCCTGGACCTTGCCTTCCCTCAAAATTTCTATTAGTAGTACTAACAGCATATTTTCCTTTTGGAATTTTATCATCATTCATTGCTAAACAAGCTGAACAGCCAGGTTCTCTTAGTTTAAATCCTGAATCGGTTAAAATATCAAGTATTCCTTCATCTTTTATACTTTTCAGAACTTTATGTGAGCCTGGAACAAGCCAAGCATCAACATTATCAGATTTTCTTTTCCCTTTAATTATACTAGCAAAAGTTCTAAAATCTTCAATTCTACCATTTGTACAACTACCTAAAAAGACATAATCAATTTTTTTACCAATCATTTGATCTCCTTCTTTAAAATCCATATAATCTAGAGCCTTTAGATATGATGCTTTTGAATCTGATTTTTTTGATGTAGGAATTGATTTCGAAATAGGTATAGCCATTCCAGGATTAGTTCCATATGTAATCATAGGTTCTATCTCTTCTCCTTTAAAATTGTATTCTTTATCAAAAACAGCTCCCTTATCGGTTTTTAATTTAGACCAATAACTTATAGCTTTATCCCATTCTTCTTCTTTTGGCGCGTATTCTTTACCCTTTATATACTTAAATGTTTTTTCATCAGGGGCAATCATTCCACCTCTAGCACCCATTTCAATACTTAGGTTACACACGGTCATTCTTCCTTCCATACTCATTTCTTTAAATACTTTACCTGAGTATTCTACAAAAAAACCAGTAGCTCCAGAGGAAGACAACTTTGAAATTATAAATATTGCAACATCTTTAGGTGTAACATGAGACTTAAGTTCTCCATCAACATTAATTCTCATTTTTTTTGGTTTCTGTTGCATAATAGATTGACATGCTAAAACCATTTCTACTTCAGAAGTTCCAATTCCAAATGCTATCGCGCCAAATGCTCCATGAGTAGATGTATGAGAATCACCACAAACAATTGTTAGTCCAGGCTGAGTAATACCGTTTTCGGGCCCAACAACATGAACTATTCCATTCTTTTTGTGCCCTAATCCCCAAAAATCAATTCCATGCTCGTTACAATTTTTTTCTAATGTTTTAACCTGAATGGCAGATAATTCATCTTTTATTGGTAGATGTTGATTTATTGTAGGGGTGTTATGGTCTGCAGTTGCAAATGTTCTTTCTGGATACATTACTTTAAGCCCCCTATTTTTAAGACCTACAAATGCTACAGGACTTGTAACTTCATGAATGAAATGTCGATCAATAAATAATACATCAGGTCCATCTTCAATCTTTTCAATCACATGGGAGTCCCAGACTTTATCAAAAATTGTCTTAGTCATATTTAATATTTTGCTTTTTAAGCATAACAGGAAAATCGGATTCTGTTACTTCTTTCTTTTTATCTGCGACAATTAAAAATTCACTATAAACATTGTCTAGTTCATTCTTACTCAAATTTACTCCAAATTCTTTCATTCTAAAAGCTAAAGCAGCTCTTCCGCTTCTTGCAGTTAAAACAATGGATGATTTATCAACTCCTACATCTAAAGGGTCTATTATTTCATAAGTCTCCCTTTTCTTAATCACTCCATCTTGATGAATTCCTGAACTATGAGCAAAAGCATTTGAACCAACAATTGCTTTGTTGGGTTGAACAGGCATGCCCATTAAATCAGAAACTTTTTGGCTTGTATCATTAAGAAGTTTTGAGTTAATATTAGTATATAAATCTAGTTCAGAATGCTGTTTTAATACCATAACAACTTCTTCTAGGGATGTGTTTCCTGCTCTTTCACCAATTCCGTTAATAGTACATTCAATTTGTCTTGCACCATTTATTACTCCATAAATTGAATTAGCGGTAGCTAGTCCCAAATCATTATGACAATGGCAGGAAATAGTAACATTTTCAATACCCTTAACATTATCGATTAGAAATTTAATCTTATTTCCGTATTCATCTGGAAGGCAATAACCTGTCGTGTCAGGTATATTTAAAACAGTAGCACCTGATTTAATTACTTCTTCACAAACCCTAGCAAGAAATTCATTATCTGTTCTACCCGCATCTTCAGCATAAAATTCAACATCTTCTACATATTTTTTGGCATGAGAAACTGACTTTTTAGCTAATTCAATTATAGATTCTTTATTCGAATTAAATTTATGTTTGATATGAATCTCAGAGGTTCCTATACCAGTATGAATCCGAGGTTTTATTGCACTTTTAAGTGACTCTGCTGCAACATCAATATCTTTTTCATTTGCTCTACTAAGTGCACAAACTGAAGCGTTCTTAATAATTTTTGAAATTTCCACTACAGATTTAAAATCTCCAGGACTTGATATTGGGAATCCAGCTTCTATAATATCTGCACCAAGAAAATCAATTCTTTCAGCTAAGATTAACTTACTTTTAGTATCAAGCTTACAGCCTGGCACTTGCTCGCCATCTCTCAATGTGGTGTCAAATATTTTAACCTGATTTTTCATCAATTACTAAATTATTGCTTTAATGCTGATACTTAAAAAAAAGTATATTAATTTTACAATACCCGATTTATGTTTTATTATTATAAATATCTGTAAATTAACATATTAATTAAAAATTTAATACAATGACTAATGAGTTAAAAGATAATCTATTTGTTCTAATAAAATCACTTACTAAGTCTGAGAAGAGACAATTTAAACTTTATGTAGGAAGAATGGATTCAAATGAAAATTCAAAGTTTTTAAAATTATTTAATCACCTTGATAAAATGAATTCTTACAAAGAAGATGTTATAATTAAAAAAAAAATTGTTTCTAAGCTTCAGCTTTCAAATTTAAAAGCACATTTATATAAACAAATTTTAATTAGTTTAAGATTAAATCCACAACATAAAAATGTTAAGCTTCACATTAGAAGTCAAATTGATTTTGCTACAATTTTATATCAAAAAGGTTTATATAAACAAAGTTTAAAAATATTAGATAAGGCAAAATCTTTTGCTTTAAAATATGATGAAAATACTTCTGCTTATGAAATAGTTGAGTTCGAAAAACTTATTGAATCCTTATATGTAACAAGGAGTTTAAGTAATAGAACAAATGAGTTAGTTTCTCAAACTAATTATTTAAAGGAGCAAAATGATATAAATAGTAACCTATCAAATATCTCTCTTCAACTTTATGAAAAACTTATCAAGGCTGGATATGCAAAAAGTGATACTGAATCAAAAGAAATTCAAAAGTTTTTTAGTCAAAAAATTAAAAGTTTTAAAGTTGAAGATTTAGGATTTAGAGAGAAGCTTATTTATTATCAAATTTGGGTATGGTATAGTCTTTTGGTTCAAGATTTTCTATCTACTTATAAATATGCTTCAAAGTGGATAGATACTTTTAATAAAAATCCTGAAATGATTAAAATACATCCTGTGTTTTACCTTAAGGGTTATAACTTTTTGTTAGAGGCATTAGCGTTAATTAGATATCCTTCAAAATTTAAAAATCGTTTAAATGATTTAATAAATTCAGTTGAAAGTACCTCATTCCCAACAAATCAAAATTTAACTGCTTTAATTTTTATTTATAAGTATAATAATTTATTCAATCTTCATGTTTTGGAAGGTAATTTTAAAGCTTCTATAAAAATTGTACCTGAAGTTTTAGATGGAATTGAGATTAATAAGAATTTTATTGATCATCATCATATAATGCTATTATACTATAAAATTGCGTGTATGTACTTCACAGTAGATGACTATGATAATTGCATAAAATATGTAAGTAAGATTATTAAAAATAAAAATATTAAAATGAGAGAGGATCTTCAGTGTTTTACTAGAGTTCTGAATCTTATTGCACACTGGGAGGCAGGAATTGATTTTAATCTTGATAAAATAATTAAGGATACATATAATTATCTTGATAAAATGAATGATTTACATGAAGTACAAAAAATAATTTTGAAATATCTAAATGGTTTAGAAAATATATATCCAGGAGAAATAAAAGCATTTTTAAGAAAGGGATATAATGAGCTCAAAGAATATGAAAATGATCCATATGAAAAAAGAGCTTTTCTGTATTTAGACATCATATCTTGGCTTGAAAGTAAAATAAGTAATAAACCTGTTCAAGTTATTATTAAGGAAAAAGCTCTTATTATTAACAGGAAGGAGAGATAGTCCATAATCCTGTAGCTGGTGGCTCAGCTTTAATATTGATTTTTTCCTTTGTAACAGGATGAATAAAATCTATTTCTCTCGAATGTAAGTAGATTCCCCCATCTTTATTTGATCTTTTAGATCCATATTTTAAATCACCTAAAATTGGATATCCTATTTCAGAGAAATTACATCTAATTTGATGATGTCTTCCAGTTATAAGGTCTACTGCAATTTTACAATATTTATCAAGAATTTGAATTTTTTTAAAGGTTAATGATCCAAATTTTGAATTATTCTTTTCATGATTAGAAAAAAAGGATTTATTCTTTTTACTATTCTTTGTAAACCAGCCCTCAAGCTTACCATCTTTGAATTCAAATGTATTAGATATTATTAGCCAATAAATTTTTTTAATTTCTCTATTTTTTAATTTTTCATTCATTCTTGAAAGAGCCTTGCTTGTTTTTGCAAAAATTACAATTCCTGATGTGGGTCTATCAATTCTATTTACCAGACCTAAAAATACATTGCCTTTTTTATCATATTTATTCTTTATATAATTTCTTATAACTTCAAGTAATGGTATATCACCAGTCTTATCACCTTGAACAAGGACACTACAGGGCTTATTTGCTATAATCAAATGATTATCTTCAAATAGTATATCTGAATCTTGAAGTACCAATTTAATATTGCTCTTCCTTATTTGGAAAATTACCGCTTTTTATATCAGAAGAATATTTTTTGACCGCATCACTTACAAGTGAATCTAAATCTAGGTATCTTCTTAAAAACCTAGGACTAAAATCTTTATTCATCCCCAGCATATCATGAGATACTAGTACCTGACCATCAACATCAGAGCCTGCGCCAATTCCAATTATAGGTAGTTTTAAATTTGATGCAACTTTTTTAGCTAAGGCATTTGGTATTTTTTCAAGAACAATAGAAAAACAGCCAATATTCTCTAACATTTTAGAATCAGATATTAATGTCTCAGCTTCATCATCATCTTTAGCTCTTACAGTATAGGTCCCAAACTTGTATATAGACTGAGGGGTTAACCCTAAATGGCCCATAACAGGTATTCCAGCTTGAATTATTCTTTCAATCGACTCTTTAGCTAAATGACCGCCTTCAAGTTTTACAGCATGTGCACCTGACTCTTTCATTATTCTAATAGCAGACTTTAATGCTTCTTTAGAATCCGATTGATATGTACCAAATGGAAGATCTACGACTACTAAAGCTCTTTTTACAGCTCTTATAACTGAGCTAGCGTGATAAATCATTTGATCTAAAGTAATTGGTAATGTTGTTTCATGTCCTGCCATCACATTTGAAGCAGAATCTCCAACTAAAATTATATCTATCCCAGCTCCATCTATTATTTTAGCAAAACTATAATCATAAGCAGTAAGCATTGAGATTTTTTCACCCTTATTCTTCATCTGCTCAAGGATCTTGATAGTTACTCTGCTTGGATTTGAATTGTTATTCATTATTACTTTTCAACAAAAATAGTCTAAATAAATTTATCAATATTATGACATAATGTCATTTAAATTAAATTGGCATAATGGTTGTCATTATTTAATAAAAATAAATTATGAGCAAAATTATTGGAATAGATTTAGGTACAACCAACTCATGTGTATCTGTTATGGAAGGAAGTGAGCCAGTTGTAATTCCTAACGCTGAAGGCAAAAGAACTACACCATCTGTTATAGCATTTGTTGAGGATGGCGAGATTAAAGTTGGAGATCCTGCAAAAAGACAGGCTGTAACTAATCCTGAAAAAACAATTGCATCCATTAAAAGATTTATGGGTAATAAGTTTAGTGAATCATCTAGTGATGTTAAAACTGTTGCATATAAAGTCGTCAAGGGTGACAATGATACACCTAGAGTAGATATTGATGGAAGGTTATATACACCTCAAGAGTTATCTGCTATGGTACTTCAAAAAATGAAAAAAACTGCCGAGGATTATTTAGGCCAAACTGTAACTGAGGCTGTAGTTACTGTTCCTGCATATTTTAATGATTCGCAAAGACAAGCTACTAAAGAAGCAGGTGAAATTTCAGGATTGAAAGTTCAAAGGATAATTAATGAACCTACTGCTGCTGCTTTAGCTTACGGTATGGATAAAGGTGGTAAAGATAAAAAGATAGCAGTTTATGATCTTGGTGGTGGTACATTCGATATATCAATTTTAGAATTAGGTGATGGGGTTTTCGAAGTTTTATCAACTAATGGAGATACTCATTTAGGTGGAGATGATTTTGATCAAGTAATTATAGATTTTTTAGCAGAAGAATTTAAAAACAGTGAACAAATTGATTTAAGAAAAGACCCTATGGCTCTTCAGAGACTAAAAGAAGCAGCTGAAAAAGCTAAAATTGAACTTTCTTCATCAGCACAAACTGAAATTAATTTACCATATGTAACAGCAACATCTTCAGGACCAAAACATCTTGTAACTACATTAACAAGAGCAAAGTTTGAAAAACTATCTGATACCTTAGTAAAGAGATCTATGGAGCCTGTTAAAAAAGCATTGAAAGATGCAAGTTTAACCAAAAATGACATAGATGAGGTAATTTTAGTTGGAGGATCAACTAGAATACCTATAATTCAAAAAGAGGTTGAAGCATTATTTGGAAAAAAACCTTCTAAAGGAGTTAACCCTGATGAAGTTGTTGCGGTTGGAGCAGCTATTCAAGGTGGGGTTCTTTCTGGGGATGTAGAGGATGTACTTCTTCTAGATGTGACGCCTTTATCACTTGGTATAGAAACAATGGGTAATGTTATGACTAAGCTTATAGAGTCAAACACAACAATTCCTACAAAAAAATCTCAAGTCTTTTCTACTGCGGCTGATAATCAACCTTCTGTAGAAATTCATGTTTTACAGGGAGAGAGACCAATGGCAAAAGATAATAAAACGATTGGAAGGTTCCATTTAGATGGTATTCCTCCAGCTCAAAGAGGTACCCCTCAAATTGAGGTTACATTTGATATTGATGCTAACGGTATAATTAATGTAAGTGCATTAGATAAGGCTACAAATAAATCTCAAGATATAAGAATTGAGGCTTCTTCTGGTTTAACTGAGGAAGAAATTGAAAAAATGAAAAAAGAAGCTGAAGCTAATGCTGATGCTGACCAAAAAGCAAAAGAAGAAGTTGATAAATTAAATAGTGCTGATCAGATGATATTCCAAACTGAAAAACAACTTAAAGATTTTGGAGATAAATTATCTGATGATAAAAAGAAACCTATTGAATCAGCATTAGAAGATTTAAAAAAAGCACATGAATCTAAAGATCTAGAAAAGATTGATGAGACTTTAAATACTATAAATGAAGCATGGAAAAATGCATCAGAAGAAATGTATAAAGCTCAGGCTGAGGGTGAGGCTAAACCAGAAGATACTGGAGAAGCTCCTTCAGGTAAAGATACTAAAGGTGATGATGTTCAAGATGTTGATTTTGAAGAGGTAAAAGAAGAATAGTTTCTATGGATAAAGAACATATTCTAGATCAAGTTAATTCTCGCTGTAAAGGAACTTTAGTATCTACTCTAAATATTGTCTTTACTGATATAAACCTTAAAGAACATTCACTAAATGCTTGCATGGAAGTTACTCCTAATCTTCATCAACCAGATGGTGTCCTTCATGGAGGTGCCACTGCTGCTCTTGCTGAAACTGTTGGGAGTTCTGCCTCAGCTATTTTTTGTAAAAAAGAAAATCAATTGCTTCGAGGTATTGAGCTGTCCATTAATCATGTTAGGGGTATAAGTGAAGGTTTTGTTTATGCAAAAGCAGAGCCAATTCATATGGGACGCTCTATGCAATTATGGAAAATATCTATTAAAGATGAAAATCAAAAAGATATTTCCTTTGCTAAATTGACTACATTAACTATTAGTAAATAAAACACTAAAAAATTTTTATTTAAGGATGTCAGAATGTAAATTTGATACTCTAAAATTATTATATGAAAAGTGTTATTATTTGTGATATGGAGGGTTTAATTACAAACCTAAATGACCGTGCTGCTGATATGTTCGGTTATAACCCTAAAGACCTTGTTGGAATTAAAAGAGTCTCAATCTTTTCTCCGGGTGAAATTGTTTTACAAAATGTATTAGGATGGTTAAAAGATGCTAATGAAACAGGTGAACATGTTACCAAGACAAATTTTGTAAGAAAAGATGGTTCTATATTTAATGCTAAAATTAAAATAACACCAAATTTTGCTGATGGAAAAGATAATCCACAAACAGGTTATTGTGGTATAACTGAAGAAATAAATGAAGATGTAAATATTGAAATAAGTTTAGCAACAAAGATTATTAAGGGTGTTGCAATTACAAGAGTTGGTTTTGCATCTGCTTCATTATTTCCTGTTTTCGCTATTGGATGTTATTATGCAGGAATTGGAGATAGCTTGTTTAGTCCTATATCTTTGGCGTTAACTACTTTTGGTATACTTTTTATTCATTTATTTTCAAACTTATATAATGATTATTTTGATGTTACTCATGGAACAGATGAGGCAAACACTGAGTATTTTAATGCTGGCATGAATTCTTCTATGCTTAAAGGAGCTCAACTTTCAGGTGGAAGTAGAGCTGTTGAGTTAGGTTTAATTACTCTTAAGGGGACAAAAACTCTAGCTAATATTATGTTTATGTTTGGTCTTTTAACTGCTGCAGGAATTCTATATATAAGTTATTTAAATACAGGATCAACTAGTAATTCATATCATTCTGCAATTATAGCATTAATTGGAGTTTTAATAGGGTATTTCTATACTGCTAAACCTATAAAACTTTCATCTCGTTATGGGCTTGGGGAAATTGCAATTTTTCTTTCATTTGGTCCTCTTCTTACACTTGGATCAGGATTTGCAATCTCAATGGAAACTATTCAACTTTTTTCAAATGAATTTTATAATTTAATGATTTTAGGAGTTCCTATTGGACTTCTTACCACCAATATTCTTTTTATTAATCAATTCCCTGATTATACTTCGGATAAAAAAGTTGGAAAAAATCATCTAGTTGTTCTATTTGGAAAAAAGGCATCAAGATGGATTTATGCTATTAATTTAGCTTTAGCAACTGGATCTTTGTATTATATGGCTGTTGAAAACATAGTAAATGAGACACAAGATTCACTATTTTTGTATGTATTGATACCTATAACTATTATATATTCATTTTATCTTATTTCCGGATTATTTAAATATTACAACAATAGAAAACTTATAAAATATAATATTCATACTATTTATTTTCATATGTTATTTTCATTTATTTATATGATAATTTTAGCTAACTTCCAATAATGTTTCTATTTGATCAATCATATAGATTAAAGAATTTTTGGTATTATATACTAGGTTCATTTATTCTGATTCTTTTCAGTTTTATTGGTCAACTTCCGATGATCCCATTCTTGCCTACAGAATTGCCAAGCCCGGATGCTAACCCTATGGATCTTTTTAAATCCATTCCTTCTAATCTTAGATTTTTCCTTATACTGCTTAGTTTTGTAGCTGTTGTTCCAGGGATATGGTTGGTTGTAAAAAAACTTCATGATCTTCCTATAATGTCAATTTTATCAGGTAGAAAAAAAATTGATCTTGAGAGAGTTATGTTTTCATTTATGTTATGGGGATCTATAGTTTCAGCTTTTGTTTTTCTAGAATATTCTCTTAACCCTGAAAGTTATGAAATTAACTTTAAGCTTAAAGAATTTTTAATTTTAGCCGTTATAGCAATATTATTTATCCCGATTCAAACAAGTGTCGAAGAAATTGTCTTTAGAGGGTATTTAATGCAAGGTTTTGGTCATTGGTTAAATAGCAGATTTATGGCTTTATTTCTCACCTCAGTTGTATTTGGATCTATGCATTTAGCTAATCCTGAATTAACAGCATTAGGGTATGAATTTATTTTCCTTTATATCACAGTAGGGTTCGTGCTCGGTATTATGACTTTAATGGATGATGGTCTTGAACTAGCAATTGGCTTTCATGCTGCAAATAATCTTATAGCATCTCTTCTTTTAACTGCAGACTGGACAGTATTTCAGACTGAGTCTATTTTAATTGATATATCTGAGCCTAGTCTTGGTATAACAGATTGGTTAGCTCCTTTTATCATATACCCTATACTTTTAGCAATCTTTGCTAGAAAATATTCTTGGACTAATTGGAAAGAGAAACTGTTTTCAAAAGTCAGATAATATTAACTCCATTTTTATATCACTTCTCTTGTAAGGAGTGCTTTCTTCTGATTTTATTTCTTTAAATCCAAATTTATTGTACAAATGGATTGAGTTTTTAAGAACCTTATTAGAGTATAATATTACTGAATTATAATTTTTCTTTTTTGCAAAGTCTATTGTAAAATTGATTAGTTGATGACCAATACCATTACCTCTTAGATCTTTCTTTACTGCCATTTTATTTAATTCATAAACTCCTTTCTCCCTTGGAATTAAAGCCATTGTTCCAACGACATCTGAGTTATAAACTGCAAAAAATATATAGCCTCCTTTATTGATTATCTCTTGTTTACAATTTTTGAGTACTATCTCATCATATTCTTCTACGTAGAAATATTCGTTTAGCCAATCATAATTGAGTTCATAGAAGTAATTTGAATACTGATCTTGGAATGGAACTATACTAACCTTCATTATTTGTCATTCTGTCTGGATTGACATATTGATCAAATTCATTTTCTGTTAAATATGCAAGCTTAACAGCCGCCTCTTTAAGAGTGCTTTCCTCTTTATATGCTTTATTGGCTATCTCAGCAGCTTTGTAGTATCCTATTTTTGAATTTAATGCAGTTACCAGCATTAGAGAATCATTTAAGAATTTGTGAATTTTCTTATTATTTGGTTTTATACCGTCAATGCAGTTTTCAGTAAAACTAAGTGAAGCATCACCCAATATTTTTGCAGATTCAATAATGTTAAAAGCAAAAAGTGGTTTAAAAACATTAAGTTCAAAATGACCATTGGCTCCAGCAAAACTAACAGCTACATCATTTCCAATAATTTGAGCACAAACCATTGAAATTGCTTCACATTGAGTTGGGTTTACCTTTCCAGGCATAATAGAACTTCCAGGTTCATTTGCCGGAAGTATTAATTCACCAATTCCTGATCTAGGTCCAGACCCCATTAATCTTATATCATTAGATATTTTATAAACTGAAGCAGCAACTGTCTTTAAAGCACCATGCATTTCGACTATACAATCATGAGATGCAATACCTTCAAACTTATTTATAGATTCTTTAAAAGATAGACCTGAGTTTTTAGAAATATATTCAACAACTTTTCTTGAGTATCCTTTTGGTGTATTTAATCCAGTACCAACAGCAGTTCCACCAATTGGGAGTTCGCTTAAATGATCTATAGCATTCTCAATTGTATTAATTCCGTGATCTACTTGTGAAACATATCCAGAAAATTCTTGACCAAGAGTTATTGGAGTCGCATCCATTAAATGAGTTCTTCCAATTTTTACAATCTTATTAAATTCTTTAGATTTTTTAGCTAAGCTATTTTTTAATTTTCTAAGATTTACAAGAGTGTTCTCAGAAATCAATTTCATTCCAGCAATATTTATAGCTGTTGGGAAAGTATCATTTGAAGATTGGGAAAGATTAACATCATCATTAGGTGATAATGTTTTTTCAGATTCCCCTAATTTTTTACCCTCTAATAAATGAGCTCTATTAGAAATCACCTCATTTATATTCATGTTTGTTTGAGTGCCTGATCCAGTTTGCCAAATAACTAGTGGAAACTGATCATCATGCTTGTTGTCAAGTATTTCATCACAAACTTTTTGAATTAGATTAGACTTTTCTTTTGATAATACACCAAGATTTTCATTTGCTTGCGCCGCAGATTTTTTGAGTATCGCATAAGCATGAATAATTTCAATAGGCATTGAAGCAGAATCACCTATCTTAAAATTCTTTCTTGATCTTTCTGTTTGAGCACCCCATAGGTAGTCTTTAGGAACTTTAACTTCGCCTAATGTATCTTTTTCAATTCTATAGTCCATGGTCTTTGTAATTTACTTAAAAAATTTTACTTTTGTTAAGCAATTACAAATATATGGAGTTTCAACAATACCTCGGATTTTTAGCTTTTTTAGCAATCTTCACTATGGGCTTTTGGCTTATGATTTTCTTAGCCCTTGTTGCCCCATATTGGGCTTCATCCTATGTGTTTCAAAAAATCAGGAATTTTATAACTAAGAAATTGAAATCTTAATTAAAGATTGGTCCTTCGCCATCTCCGCCTTCACTAAAATCTTGTTGATTATTTCGAGCTCTTTGCTTTCTTTTAGATTTATTTTCATTTATTCTATATGAGAAAGTTAATATCAAAGATGGTTCTCTCCATTGACCCTCAGATTCAGATCTAAATGATTCTCTTGTAGTTGTTGACCTCCACTTACCTGTGTGAAATAAATCAGAGTATCTAAGTGAGATATTTCCTTTTTTATCTAGAATACTTTTTTGTATAGCAGCAGTAGTGTATCCAAATGCCTTTCTTTTAGAAAACGCATTTTCACTAGGACCTCTTAAGAATCCGAAAAATTGAAGACTATAGTCTTTTGGAAGCCTAATAAATCCATTAAATCTTGCACTCCAGCTTGTGTCGTCTGAATCAAAATTTTGATTTTCGAAGTCACCTCTAATTTTAGTAGAGTTTAATGTAAAACTTCCATTAATTCTAACTGATTTAGATGGAGTGTAGGTTATACTTAGTTCAGATCCAAACCTTTTGTTAGTTGATAAATTAATTGGATAATACTCAAGTACTGGAACTTGTAGTACAGGGTTGTTAGTGCCTGATTCTACAATTAAATTAACTAAGTCTCCAGTTTCCTGTTGGATTCTTTCAACATTACCGTCAGATTGTCTGAAAAATAAAGCAGTATTAATGGTAACTTTTTTAAATCTTTTTAAGTAATCAACTTCATAAGCAGAGGTGAATGTTGGATCTAAAAAAGGATTACCTCTTCTGTAAGATGTTATTGAATTTCTTCTTGGAAAAGGATTTATATCCCAACCTCTTGGTCGCCTTACTCTTTTACTGTATCCTAATGTTAAAGATTCTAAATCTGAAAATTCATATGCAAGATTAACAGTTGGAAATAAATCTGAATATTTTTTTACTTCAAATTGATTTGTAGTTCTCTGATCTATTTCTTGTTTAGAATCCTCATACCTTAAACCAAGGAGAACAGATAGTGATTTAAATTTCTTTCCAAATTGTGTATATAAGGAGTTTATATTTTCAGTGTAATTAAATATATTAGATAACCCAGGATCTGATTGATAAGATCCACCGTCAAGGAATGAAACATCAAAATCAGTTTCTCTATCTAAGAATCTACCTCTGTATCCAAATTCTAGTTCAGTATTTTCATCAATTGGATAAACATAATCTACTTGAGCTAGTAACCTATTTTGAAAATCAATATTAGTAGTTCTTTCAAAAGATGATTCTGATACAAAAGGGATAGTAGAGTAATCTTCGATTTTGTCAACTGAGTTTTCATCATTCTCTTCATATGATATCTTAGCGCTTAAGGTGTGACCATCTTTGTCAAAATCTTTATAAAAATCTAATGAATATTCAAAAGATTCTTCTAATTCTTCATCATTAGCTATTCTCTCATTTGAAGATACAATATTGATGTTGGTTATATCGTTAACTATATTTTTTGAATAACCTAAGTCATCCCCTTTTCTGTAAAACCCACTTAAAGATAGTGAAGTATCATCATCAAAGTAATATTCAACTCCTAAATTTAGGAAGGTATTTTTTCTATTACTACTATTAGTTGTATTGTTATCAATTTTCAAATTACTATTGAAATATTCAGTATTTCCGAGATAGCTTCCGTTATTTTCAGAATCTTTAATTGAAGTGGTACTAAAAATATTTATTTTGTTGTTTCTTAAGTTAAATGTTCCTGAACCACCAGTATTTTTAGGTTCACCAATATTTAAATTTACATTACCATTAAAACCTAAAAGGTCCTGCTTTTTGAGTATAATATTAAGAATACCTGCGGTTCCTTCTGCAGAATATCTAGCAGACGGTGATGTAACTACTTCAACTTTTTCTATTGATTCAGAAGGGATTGACCTCAACCCTTGAGGTCCAGATAAACCAACTAAACCAGAAGGTTTACCATTAATTAATATTTTAACGTTGTTATTTCCTCTTAACGATATATTACCATCAAAATCTACATCAATTGAAGGGATATTAGCTAAAACATCTGAGACGTTTCCACCTCTTACTGTTATATCTTGACCTACATTGTATATTTTCTTATCTAATCTAACTTCAACTTGAGTTCTTTCTGCTCTAACTTCAACTTCATCAAGCATTGACACATCTATATTTAAAGCTATACTTCCAATATCTGTATTTCCTTTAACTAAAAAATTCTCATCTAAATATGGTTCAAATGATATATAGTCTATTTTTAGGTTGTACATTCCAGGTTTAGCTTCAAGAGTAAATTTACCATCCTCTCCGGTGATTCCACCTAAAATAGTCTCTGAGTCTCTTTTGCTAGTTAATGTGACTGTAGCGTACTCAAGAGGAACATTAGTTTCAGAATCGGTAACGGATCCAGATACAGTAAATTCTAGATTTGCATATTGCTGATAATTACCAGTAGGTTGTTGTGCAAACGAGTAGGTCGTAAATATTAATGTAAGAAATAAGTAGGTTTTGTTCATGTTAGTTTGTTTGGTTGAGCAAATATATTTTTAAATAATTGAAAGAAAACACAAGGATTTGTTAAAAAAAACTAATCATTTTTTTTAGATTTTTTTCTTCTTTTTTTAATCAGTGTTTTTTGTACTTCTGTTAATGATTCATAAAATTTTTTCCTTATTGTATCAATCCTCTGTTCAAACTTTTTGACCATTTCTTTTTGATTCTTATCCAATGAAATAATAATCTTTTCATGTCTTTGTCTTTTACTCATTGAGTTATCATTGACAATCTCTTCTTGAGAATCAGAAAGTGATGTTTTTAGAGCTTCGTGATGTCTCTTCCAAAGTTTCATTTCTTTAGAAAGTAAATCTTTTTGAAATGTTGAAAAAGTTTGAGCTAGCTCTTTAGAATATCCTCTTTTGTAGGCCCTTTTTTCTTGCCCATAATTCAAATTAATCGCAAAGAGGGTTATAAATAGTATAATTAATATTTTGTTTGTCTTATTCATTTTTAATTAGATATTAAAATATCGAAAAAGTTTATTTAGGAATTTTGAATTCATTTATTACTACTATATCCGTTAAAAAGTCAACAATGTATTCATCTGTTATTTCTTTATCTGAAAGAATAGTTGAGATGATGGGTGAATTAGTGTTGAAATCATTCATCTGATTATTTAAATTTGAAAAATTTAAATAAAGTAAAGAGGTGATGAAAATAGCAGCGACTAATAGGTGAAAGTATGAATTAGTCTGCTGTTTAATTATTTTATTTTCATTATTAATTGTAGTCGCTAAAATTTGATTTTTTGACTTTTGAAAATAGTTTTCTGGTGTTTTAAAACCTAGTTTTTTATAATGCTGACTCATTTATTTCTTTTTTAATTCTTTTTTCAACTAAATAGTATTTTGATTTAATTGTGTTAATATTTATGCCTGTTATTTTTGATATTTCAGTAAACTTAAGTTCGTCAAAATATTTCATATTAAATATATTTCTCTGCCTTAAGGTTAATTCTGATAAAATTTGATGAAATTTTAGAGATAAATTTTCTGCATCAAAATAAACATCAGCATATAGTTTTCTAGAATAGTTATCATCATTTGAATCAAGCTCAACCTTTTTAAGCTTTGATTCATTTGATAAGAATCTAATACATTCATTGTAAGCAATTCTATAAATCCAGGTAGAAAGCTTACTTTTCTCCTGAAATTTTTCTATTCCTTTAAATATCCTAATGTATGTTTCTTGAAGAACATCATTTGTAGAATCATGTGATAGTACCATTTTTCTTATCATCCAATAGATTTTTTCTTGATATAAATCTACTAGAAGTCTAAAACCCTCATTCTTTGAGGCAGGATTCTTTAGGATTTTAAGTAAAGCACCTTCTTTCAATCTATATTTATATTTTAGACCTAAAAAATAAGATAAAGTTGAGGTAGAGGAGGGGAGAGCTTATTTTAGTGACTTAATAATTGCCTCAAAAGCACTTGGATTGTTCATAGCCAAGTCAGCTAAAACCTTTCTATTAAGAGAGATATTGTTTGATTTTAACTTAAACATAAATTCATTGTAAGACAGACCATGTTCATGTGCTGCAGCATTTATTCTCATAACCCATAGAGATCTAAAGTTTCTTTTCTTTGTCTTTCTATCTCTGTATGCGTATTGAAGTGCTTTTTCAACAGCATTTTTAGCTACTGTCCAAACATTTTTTCTTCTGCCAAAGTAACCTTTAGCTTGTTTGATTATTTTTTTTCTTCTTGCTCTGGAAGCAACTGAGTTTACTGATCTTGGCATGGCTAGTAATTTATTTTAATCTTAATTGTCTTTTAATATTGTTTTCATCACTTTCATGAACAAGTCCAAAGTGAGTTAACCTTAATTTTCTCTTTTTTGACTTCTTTGTCAAAATATGATTTTTAAAGGCATGTTTTCTTTTAATTTTTCCTGATCCAGTTATTTTAAACCTTTTCTTAGCACTGGATTTTGTTTTCATTTTAGGCATAGTTCCTTTTTTTAATTCTTTTTTGGCATTATAAACATAATCATTCTTTTTCCTTCTAGCTGTGGCATTTGCTCAACCGTTCCAAGTCCTTCAAGATCTTGAGCTAATCTAAGTAGCAAAATTTGACCTTGTTCTTTAAATATAATCGATCTTCCTTTAAAAAATACAAATGCTTTTAATTTAGCACCTTCATTTAAAAACTTTTCCGCATGTTTCTTTTTAAACTGATAATCATGTTCATCTGTTTGTGGTCCAAACCTAATCTCTTTTACAACAATTTTTGTTGCTTTTGATTTTAATGCTTTTTCCCTTTTTTTCTGCTCATATAAGAACTTCTTATATTCTAGAATTTTACAAACAGGAGGAGAAGCTTTTGGAGAAATTTCAACTAAATCTAATTCTAGATTTCTTGCAAGTCTTAGGGCCTCATTTGTTGAGTATACTCCTACATCAACGTTATCACCTACAAGTCTAACTTCATGAGCGGTTATCTTTGTATTGATTTTATGAGGATCTTCTTTTATTACTCTGCTGAATCTCCTATTCGATCTTCTTCTTCTTATTGCTATAACAACTATTTTTAATTAATATTAAATTTTGGGATACAATCTGAAATTTCTTTTTTGATTATATCAATAAACTTTTCAATTTTCATTTCACCTAGATCATCACCATGATGTCTTCTAATAGAGATAGTGTTGTTTTTAACTTCATTTTCACCAACAACTATCATAAAAGGAATCTTATTTATCTCAGATTCTCTAATTTTCTTTCCAACAGTCTCATTTCTATCATCTAAGTGCGCGCGAATTTCGTCATTTTCTAAGATATTTAAAACTTTTTCACCATAATTTTTAAAGTTCTCACTAACAATTAAAATTTCAACTTGAATAGTTGATAGCCATAATGGGAAAACTCCACCTGTATGCTCGAGAAGAATTGCTACAAATCTTTCCATGCTACCAAAAGGAGCCCTATGAAGCATAACGGGCCTTAAATCCTCATTATTATTCCCTTTATACGTAAGTTCAAATCTTTCGGGCAGGTTGTAATCAACTTGAATTGTACCTAATTGCCAACTTCTTCCCAAGGCATCTTTAACCATAAAGTCAAGTTTAGGACCATAAAAAGCAGCCTCTCCGTATTCAACTTTAAAATTTAACTCTTTTTCTTTAGCAGCATTCAAAATAGCTTGCTCAGCTATATTCCAATTTTCTTTAGATCCTATATATTTTTCAGTGTTATCAGGATCCCTAAGTGAAACTTGAGCATAAAAGTCACTGAATCCTAGAGATTTAAAAACATATAGCACTAAGTCTATTGTATTCTTAAACTCTGAATCAACTTGTTCGGGTGCACAAAAAATATGTGCATCATCTACTGTAAATCCTCTCACTCTACTTAATCCATGAAGTTCTCCGCTTTGCTCGTATCTATATACAGTTCCAAACTCAGCTAACCTGAGGGGAAGATCTCTATAACTTAATGGCTTCGAATTAAAAATTTCACAATGGTGAGGACAATTCATTGGTTTTAGCATGAAAATTTCATTTTCATTTGGAGTATGAATTGGTTGAAAGCTATCTTCTCCATATTTTTCAAAATGACCAGATGTAACATATAATTCTTTTGATCCTATGTGAGGTGATATTACTTTTTTATAACCTGCTTTTTTTTGAGCATCTTCCAGAAAGCTTTGAAGACGATCTCTTAATTCAGTCCCTTTTGGTAGCCAAAGTGGTAGACCTTGTCCAACTTTACTTGAAAATGTAAACAACTCTAGCTCTTTACCTAATTTTCTATGATCTCTTTCTTTAGCTTTCTCAATTAATTCAGAATATGCAGTTAGAAGTTTTTGTTTTGGAAAAGATATACCATAAATTCTTGTAAGCTGATTATTCTTTTCATCTCCTCTCCAGTATGCTCCTGCTATATTAAGTAGTTTTACTGCTTTAACAATACCTGTAGATGGAATATGTCCACCTCGACATAAATCACTGAAATCAGAATGATCACAAAATGTAATAGTTCCATCATCAAGCCCTTCAATTAATTCAACTTTGTATTGATTTTTTTCTTTTTTATAGAATTCAAGAGCCTCATCTTTAGATATTGATTTCATTTTAAACTGGCTATTAGTTCTTGCAAATTCAAGAAATTTTGCTTCAAGTTTTTGAAAATCATTTTCTGAAATATTATCACCATCAAAGTCAACATCATAATAAAAACCATTTTCAATAGAAGGTCCAATTGTTAATTTAGATTTTGGATAGAAAAACTTTATTGTTTGAGCTAGTATATGTGCTGAAGAATGCCAGAATGCTTGCTTGCCCTCATCATCATCCCAAGTGTAAAATTTTATACTCCCATCAACATGTAACTCAGATTCCATTTCATAAGTTTCTGAATTAAATGATGCTGATATTACTTTCCTAGCAAGCCCTTCACTAATACTCTTAGCTACATCAATAACTTTAGTTCCTTTTTCGAACTTTTTAACTGAACTATCTGGAAAAATTATACTTATCATATCTTACTTTGAAAATCAAAAATAATTCAATTTAATTTATTCTTAGGCCCTAATGTTCCATTTAATATATTGACTATTCCTCGATATCCATAAAAAACAGCTAATACAAGTAAAATTGCGCCTATGATTAAAACAAAGATAAAAAATGGATGATCCTGATTGTTAAAGGCCTGTGATACAATAACAGGTGCTATAAAACATAGAGAAATCCCTGTGAAAACTTGAATAAATCCTTTTTTTAAGTATTTATTCATTTAAATAATTATCTATTGCTGATCGAATACTTTTATGTTTAACAATTAGTCTGTCAGCTTCTTTTTTGTCAACTCCTAATTCTCCCATAATTATTCTTCTAGCTCTTTTATTTAATTTGGCATTACTCATCTGCATGTCAATCATTTTATTTCCTCTAACATGACCGTCTAGAATCATAGAGATAGTTGAAATCATATTTAAGATAAGCTTCTGAGCTGTGCCTGCTTTAAGTCTAGAGCTGCCAGTTAAAAATTCAGGACCTACTATTACTTCAACTTTAAAATCTGCATATTTTGATAAAGGTGAGTTTAGATTACAAACAATACAGCCGGTTGAAATATTATTTTTTTGACATTCTTTTAATCCACCAATCACGTATGGAGTAGTGCCAGATGCAGCTATACCTATTACAAAGTCATTTGAATTGATGTTATATTCTGATAAATCTTTCCATGCCTGAGTTAAGTCATCTTCAGCTACTTCAATTGAACTGTAAAGAGCAGGAATTCCACCAGCCACTAAACCAACAATTTTTTCAGGAGGTGTTCCGAAAGTAGGAGGACATTCTGAAGCATCTAAAACACCAAGTCTTCCACTTGTTCCAGCCCCAATGTAGAATAATCTACCTCCATTTTTAATTTTTGGCTTAATTTCATTAATCAATTCAGTAATCTTAGGAAGAACTTTATGAACAGCCTTAAGTGCATTATTATCCTCTTCATGCATAGCATTAACAAGATCAACTACAGATTTTTTTTCTAAATCTTTATGATTGGATTCTTGTTCTGTAATCTTAATAAATTCCATTATAATTATAGGCTGAGCTTCTGATTAAGATTCTTTTTTAACTCATCTAAAAACTGTTGTGTTGTTAAATAATTTGAATCTACAAGATCATCTCTAAAGACGAGTAGAGCTAGATCTTTTGTCATTTTACCATCCTCAACAGTTTCAACACAAACTTCTTCGAGTGTTTTACAGAAGTTAATTAGTTCTTGATTATTATCGAGTTTACCTCTATGCATTAGTCCACGAGTCCAAGCAAAAATTGATGCTATTGGATTTGTAGAAGTTTGTTCACCTGTTTGATGTCTTCTAAAGTGCCTAGTAACAGTGCCATGTGCAGCTTCTGCTTCAAGAGTTTTTCCATCTGGAGTTATCAGCGTTGAAGTCATTAATCCAAGAGAACCAAATCCTTGAGCTACAATGTCTGATTGAACATCTCCATCATAGTTCTTACACGCCCAAACAAAGCCACCTTTCCATTTTATAGCAGATGCTACCATATCATCAATTAGCCTGTGTTCGTAGGTTAAATTTTCTTTTTCAAATTTATCTTTGAATTCATTTTCAAAAACTTCTTGAAAGATATCTTTAAAACGGCCATCATATGCTTTAAGAATAGTATTTTTTGTGGAAAGATAAAGAGGCCATCTTTTAGTTAAAGCCATATTCATACATGACCTTGCAAATCCATAAATAGATGAATCAATATTATACATTGACATAGCGATACCATCTTCTTCAAAATTATAAACTTCCCATGTTTTTGGTTCACTTCCATCTTTCGGTGTAAATTTCATTTCAAGCTTTCCTGGTCCATGAGTTGTAACATCAGTTGCTCTATATTGGTCTCCAAAAGCATGTCTACCAATACAAATTGGTCTTGACCAGCCCTGAACATATCTGGGTATAGAGCTACAGATAATAGGTTCTCTAAATACTGTTCCACCTACTATGTTTCTTATAGTTCCATTGGGAGATTTATACATTCTACTTAGTGAGAATTCATCAACTCTTTGTTCGTCTGGAGTTATTGTAGCACATTTGATACCAACATTATATTTTTTAATAGCATTTGCTGCATCAATTGTTATTTGATCATCGGTTTTATCTCTTGATTCAATACCTAAATCATAATAAATTACATCTAAATCTAAATAATCTAGGATTAATTTTTCTTTAATAAATTTCCAGATGATTCTAGCCATTTCATCACCATCAATTTCTACTATGGGATTGGCTACTTTAATTTTTGACATAAGATTTATACTTCTTTAATCCTAGCTTTCTTTCCTCTAAGTTCTCTGAAGTAATAAATTCTTGATTGTCTTACTTTACCTTTCTTATTAACTTCAATTTTCTTTAAACCAGGCATGTTAATTGGAAAAATTCTTTCAACTCCAACAGTACCGGACATTTTCCTTATAGTAAATGTCTTAGATTGGCCTCTTCCTTTTACTTGAATAACAACACCTTTAAAAGACTGAGGTCTAACTTTATCACCTTCTCTAATTTCTATAGTAACAGTTAACGTGTCACCAGCTGAAAATGAAGGGAATTCATTTTTATTGATAAGTTTCTCTTGAACTAAATTTACTAAAGAATCCATTGAAATTTTATTTATTGGGTTTGATTAATTTCAAACACGGGCAAAAATAAACCTTTTTTATTCATTATCAAAAAGATTTGGCCTAAGTAATTTAGTTCTTTCTAAAGATTTTTCATCATTCCACTTTTGAATCTCTTTATCATTTCCTGATAAAAGAACCTTTGGAACTTTTAAACCTTTAAAAGTTTCAGGTCTAGTATATATAGGAGGAGATAATAAGTCGTCTTGGAAAGTATCTGAAAGAGCAGATGATTCATTACCAATTATACCTGGTAGAAGTCTAATTATTGAATCACATAAGACGGCAGCAGGAAGTTCTCCACCTGATACAACAAAATCTCCAATAGATATTTCTTTAGTTACAAGAAATTCTCTTACTCTATGATCGATTCCTTTATAATGTCCACAAATAATTATGATATTGTTTAAAGTTGAAAAATAATTTGATTTTTTTTGATTCAATAACTCACCATCTGGAGTAAGGTATATTATCTCATCATAGACTTTATCTTTTTTTAATGATTCAATACACTTATCTATAGGTTCAATTTTAATAACCATTCCTGGAAATCCACCATAAGGATAATCATCTACTTTTCTCGAATTATCTGCATAATCTCTAAGATTATGAGTTTTTACCTGAACTTTGTTTGAGTCAATAGCCTTTTTAATTATTGAAAATGAATTAAGATTATCAAATACCTCAGGAAATAATGTCAAGACATCTATTCTCATTAGTTTGAGCTTTTTTTCAAGGTTACTATTGCTGTTTCAATCTTACTATTTCTTACGAATTTTACTTCGACTTTATCTCCAGGTCTTTTTGAAGATAAATACCCTGATAGATTTGAAAATCGATTTATTTTAAAACCATCAATTGATTTGATGATATCACCTTTCTCGAGTCCTGCTGAATCAGCTCCAAATCCTAACTCTATTTCATCAATATAGAAGCCTTCAGTCTCAGTAATGTTAAGCTGTTTTGAATATGAGGACTTTAAAGCTACACCTCTTACTCCAAGAAGACCTTTTTGAACACCTCCATATTCTAATATATCTTCAAATATTTTTCTCACAGTGTTGCTAGGTACAGCAAAAGAATACCCAACATATCCCCCAGTCATTGATTGAATAAGTGTATTAATCCCTATTAGTTCTCCTTCAATATTAACTAAAGCTCCACCACTATTTCCAAAGTTTACAGCCGCATCAGTTTGAATAAATGATTGATTTTTTTGATCATATTCGTTTAAATCTCTTGATTTAGAACTTATAATTCCTGCAGTAACTGTTGAGTTTAAGTTGTAAGGATTTCCAACTGCAAGCACCCATTCCCCGATTAGTGTTGAATCTGAGTCGCCAAAAAAAACATAATCTAAAGTTGAATCTGAATCAATTTTTAAAACCGCAACATCATATATTTCATCAAAACCAATAATTACTGCTTCATATTCTTTATTATCGTTAGTAGTTACAATAACCTCACTTGAATTTTCAATTACATGATAATTAGTAATTATATAACCATCAGGAGATATAATTACTCCGGAACCTGTACCAACTTTTTTTCTAGAATCATCACCATAAAAAAATTGTAAAGCCCATCCATCACTGTCTTTAACTATACTTGTGTTTTTAACGTGTACAACTGCATCAATTGATTTACTAGCTGCAAAAGTTAGATCTGGAAGAGATGATGTGGAAGGAATATTCCTTTGATTTGATAATGTGTTAAGAGTATAATGAGGTATATTTTCATTTTTATAGGATACCTCATAATTATTTTCTTTAGTTACAAAGAGACTATTAAAAATGAAAAAAGTTATAATTGAACATATAACGGAAATAATTAAAATTTTAATATTTGATTTCATTTTTTTAAAGTAAAAATAACATATTAAATTTTTAATATTTATATTTTAACTATTGTTTAACTTGAGTATTATGAATTTAAAACTTAGAGCTCTTGAACCCAATGATTTAGAGTTAGTTTATGAGGTAGAAAATGATAAATCATTATGGGTCTATTCAAATACTTCTTCTCCTTTTTCCAGACACACTCTTAAGAAATTTATAGAAAATTCACACCTAGATATTATTGAACATAAACAATTAAGGTTGGTAATAGCTGATGATGAACAATCATATGGATTCATAGATTTATATGATTATGATTTTATAAATAGAAGAGTAGGGTTAGGGATAATTATATTTAAAAAATATAGATCTAAAGGAATAGGGTTAAGTTCGTTACAACTAACTGAAAATTATTTACTTGAGCATGTGCCTATTCATCAAGTATATGCAAATATTTCATCGAAAAATAAAGAAAGTATCTCGCTTTTTGAGAAAAGTGGTTTTGTTAACATAGGTTTGAAAAAAGATTGGATATTTTACAATAACAAATTTAATGATGAGTTATTATTTCAAAAAATTCTGAATAAATGAAAGTTTTAAAAACAATTATACCAGTCACAATTCTTTTGTCAGTTTTAGCAATTGACTACTATAATAAGTTTTATAAGGAAAATACTGACTTTGATGAGGAGACTATATTTCTTTATGTTATAGAAGGAGACAGCCTATCCTTTGCAGACTCTATTTCAAAGTATCTTAAATCTACAAAAACATTTTATAAAGTTGCAGAAAGGCTTGACTATTTAAAGAATAAAAAAACTGGAAGATTTAAGATAAAAAAAGGTATTGGGAACAATGATATTGTTAGATCTTTAAAGTTTAATAATACTCCAGTAACTGTTACTTTTAATAATCAAGAAAGAATTGAAAACTTGGCAGGAAGAATTTCAAAGCAAATATATGAGGATAGTTTATCTCTAATCAATTCGTTTAAAAATGAAGATTTTTTAATGAATAATGATCTAAATGAGAAAAATATTCTTTCAATCTTTATTCCTAATTCATATAATATTTATTGGGATATTAATCCTGATGATTTTAGAGACAAAATGCTAGATGAATACAAGAAGTTTTGGAATCAGGATAGGTCTGAAAAATCTAAAAAATTAGGCTTGAGTAAATTAGAAGTAATCTCACTTGCATCAATTGTTCAAATTGAGAGTAGAAAAATTGATGAACGTCCAAGAGTTGCAGGGTTATACATAAATAGGCTTAGAGATAAAATGAGGCTTCAGGCTGATCCTACAGTAATCTATACAATAAAAGAATATTATAAGAATTTTGATACTATTATCAGAAGAGTTCTTTATCGCGATCTTAAACTAGATTCAGAGTTTAATACATATAAAATAAAAGGACTCCCACCAGGCCCTATAACAATGCCAGATATATCTGCTATAGATGCTGTTCTTAATCATGAGAAACATGATTATTTGTTTATGGTAGCTAATCCTTCTAATAGAGGATATCATCTTTTTGCAAGCGATTTAACTGGACATAATAGAAATAAAAAAGCATACATTCGCTGGATAAATAGCAAAGGAATCTACAGATAGTTTAGTTTGAAAGTTTTTGATTTAGATCTTCAACATATTTTCTGAATTGTTTATCAGTAAAGCTGAGATTATCAACAGTTTTACAAGCATGTAGGACTGTCGCATGATCTCTTCTTCCAATTTGTGAGCCAATGCTAGCTAATGAAGCCTTAGTGAACTTTTTAGCAAAGTACATTGCAATTTGTCTAGCCTGAACTATATGTCTCTTTCTAGTTTTTGATTGTAAGGTTTGAATATCCATTTGGAAGTAATCAGAAACAACTTTTTGAATGTAATCTATAGATACTTCTCTTCTGTTACTCTTGACAAATTTATTAATAACCTCTTTTGCTAAGTTTACAGTTATTTCAGCTTTATTAAAAGATGATTGAGCAATTAGTGAAATGATTGCACCCTCTAGTTCTCTTACATTGGAGTTAATATTCTTAGCAACAAATTCAATTACATCATCTTGAATCTCAACACCATCTCTATATAGCTTGTTTTTTAGAATCGAAACTCTAGTTTCAAAACTAGGATTTTGAAGTTCTGCAGATAATCCCCATTTAAATCTAGATAAGAGTCTTTGTTCTATATCTTGCATGTCAATTGGAGCTTTATCTGAAGTCAAAATAACTTGTTTGCCATTTTGATGCAAATGATTAAAAATATGGAAGAATACATCTTGAGTTCCAGATTTACCGGAAAGAAATTGAACATCATCAACAATTAAAACATCTATTACTTGATAAAAATGAATGAAATCATTTCTTGTATTTTTTTTGACTGAATCAACATACTGTTGCGTAAATTTTTCTGCAGATATATATAAAACTGTTTTATCTGGATACTTTTGTTTGATATCAACTCCTATAGCATGAGCTAAGTGAGTTTTTCCTAGACCAACACCTCCATATACAAGAAGAGGATTAAATGACGTACCTCCTGGTTTATTTGAAACAGCAATTCCCGCAGATCTAGCCAGTCTGTTCGAATCACCCTCTAAAAAATTTTCAAAAGTATAGTTTGGATTTAATTGAGATTCAATTTGAAGATTTCTAATACCAGGTATTACAAAAGGGTTTTTTAATTCAGAAGCAAAAGTGCTAAATGGAGATTCAATAGATTGTGATTTTATACTAGAACTTGAAGAACTTGGAATCTTTTCAGTAAATGGCATCTTATTACCGAAAGTATTTTCCATCTTAATTATATATACAAGTCTAGCTTCAGATCCAAGTTCTTTAGTAAGAGCCATACGTAATATCTTAACATAATGCTCTTCAAGCCATTCATAAAAGAATTTACTAGGAACTTGAATGCTTAAAACATCATTAGTAATCTTAACTGGGATTATAGGTTCAAACCATGTTTTATAAGCCTGAGGTTGGATATTATCCTTAATAAAGGATAAACAATTGTTCCATACTGCAGAGGGTGTTTGACTCATTTTTTCTTAGCTAGATATTAATTGAATATATTTATGAAATATTGTTTTTGGTTGAATACAAATATTAGTTAAAAAAAGTGAAAAAAAAACATAGTTTACTATTGATTATTAAATTTTTTTTAGTTAAAATCAAGTAAGATAATTTTGTAGGAAAATTAAGGTTTTCCTTCGTAAAACATTTTAAATGAACTACACATCAGGTAAAATTAAAGTCAGATATAATGAAACGGATCAAATGGGAATTGTTCATCATAGTAATTATTTGAAATTTTTTGAATTAGCAAGAATAGAATGGCTTGAAAAACTAAATATGCCATATGAAGAAATTGAAAGTAATAATGTTATTTTACCAGTTGTTAAATGTGAATTAAAATTTATAAAACCATTAATTTTTGGTGATATTTTTTTTATTAAGGTTTTTTGTTCAAAAAAACCAACTTCTACAATTGAGTTTGCATATAAAATTTTTAATGACAATAATGAAATAACTACAGAAGGTAAAACATCTCTTGCATTTGTTGATTCCATATCAAGAAAACCATTAAGATGTCCAAAAATAATTAGTAGTCTTTTTGATTAGTTATCTATCTAGAATGTATAGGGAATCATTACCACTTTTAGTTTTTTTAAAATCAATAAAATCAATCCCAGGACTTTTTATACCTTTAACCAGATCTGTATTTCCTTTAAATACTCTTATTGAGTCCCATAGGTCATTGTCTAGAAAATTTTTAATTGTTTTAGTTCCACCTTCAATTATAACTGATTGAACTTTTAAATCATATAATGAGTTTAAAATAGATTCCATTTTTTCAAAATTTATTATTCTTAGATTCTCACTTATTTCACTATTCTCATTTTTTGATAATATTATTGTCTCTGAGTCTTTTGAAAATATATTAGAGTTAATCGGAATTCTACAGTTTGGGTCTAAAACAATTCTAATTGGATTTTTTCCCTTAACTAATCTAGTGGTAAGCTTAGGGTCATCATCTATTATAGTTTGAACACCAACCAAAATTGAATTTTCTTCTTTTCTCCAAGTATGAGATAATTTTAGTGATTCATCTCCAGAGATTTTAAAGACCTCTCTTTGACTTTTAATAGGAGTAATAAAACCATCCTTTGATTCTGCCCATTTTAAAATTATATAAGGTCTTTTAAGTTTATGGTATGTAAAAAATCTTTTATTTAAGCAGTCACATTCATCTTGTAAAACACCATATTTCACATTGCAGCCCTTAGATTTAAGTCTTTCGACACCTCCTCCTTCTACCAAGCTATTAGGATCTCTTGAGCCAATAATTATATTTTGGATTTTATATTTAATAATTAAATCAGTGCATGGTGGTGTTTTTCCAAAGTGATTACATGGCTCCAGATTAACATATAGTGAAGAGTTTCTTAGAAGATCTTTATTGTCAACACTATTAATAGCATTTACTTCAGCATGTTTATCTCCATATTTTTTATGAGAACCTTCTCCTATAATTTTGTTTTCATGAACTATAACACAACCAACTAACGGATTTGGATAGGTATTCCCTATTTCTTTTGATGCAATTTCAATACACCTTTTCATATAGATTATATCATACTCCATGATTACTAATAAAATTAGAATTGTAAATTTAAGCCAAAAAGCTTAACTATGTTGATAAGACCAATCAATGAATCTGATAATGAACCCTTATCAGTTATACTTAGAGAAGTATTAATTGAAATGCAAATTCCAAAAAAAGCTTCTGCATATGATGATCCTGAACTAGATAATATGTTTTTGACTTATCAATTACCCAGATCAAAATATTTTGTAGTCGAGGAGGAAGGACGAATATTAGGTGGTGCAGGAATAAGCCCACTAAAAGAGGGAGATGAAGACATCTGTGAACTTCAAAAAATGTATTTTCATAAATCTCTTAGAGGAAGAGGAATTGGAAATAAGATGATACAGATTTGTATAGATTTTGCTATTGAATCTGGTTTTGAAAAATGCTACATAGAAACAATGCCCAATATGCTTAAAGCTCAAAAATTATATTTAAAAAAGGGATTTAAATACATAGACAGTCCTCTTGGAAACACAGGGCATAATGCATGTCCTGTATGGTTGATAAAAAATATAAGATGACAATTATTGAATTACGAAATATTTATAGAAAAAAACTCAATCTTTCTCATAATGAATGTGATTTTATTTATAAAATAATTTTAGAAGAATTATGCAGCATTGATCCGATTAAAATTGCTTTAGATCCTCATTGTATAATTAATCAAGATTCTAAAAAAATCATATTAGATAGTCTAGATCCAATCTCTAAGAATTATCCTATTGACTATTTGATAAACAAAAAAAATTTCTATGGATATGATTTTTATGTAAATGAAGATGTCTTAATTCCTAGGCCAGAAACAGAAGAGCTAGTTCAGTGGGTACTTGAGGATAACATCAATATTAATAAATCAAAAAAACTTATTGACTTGTGCTCAGGATCAGGATGTATTGGGATCACAATCTATAAAGAAAATAAAAATATGGATGTTACTTTATCAGATGTCTCAGAAAAAGCTCTAGAAATTTGTAATAAAAATAAAATTAAACTAGCCTCTAATGTTAAAACAATTAAACTTGATCTAAACTCAAAATTTTTACCTCAAAACAAATATGATATAATAGTCTCAAACCCACCTTATCTTAGTCCTAATGAAGCAAACGAAATAGGAAAAAATGTTAAATATGAACCAGAAACTGCATTATTTGCTCCATCTAATGATCCTCTTCATTATTATAAGAGAATTATTGAATTTGCATTAATAAATTTAAATAAAAAAGGTCAAATTTATTTAGAAATAAACCCGGTATTTATTAAAGATTTTAATCAATTATTATCAGATTTTAATCTAAATGATGTTAACTTTAGAGATGATTTTAGAGGTAAAAAAAGATTAGTTAAAGTATCATTTTAATATGAGTAAAATTAAATCTAGAATTTTAGAATTAAGAAATCTTATTATAGAACATAATCATAATTACTATGATCTTGATAAAAATTTAATTTCTGATTTTGAGTACGATAAATTGATTAATGAGTTGATTAATCTTGAAAATCAATATCCTGAATTCCATGATGAAAATTCCCCTTCAAAAAGGGTAGGAGGAGGACTTTCCGATAAGTTCGATTCAGAATCACATATTTTTCCAATGTTTTCTCTTGATAACACTTACTCGGATATTGAGCTTGAAGCTTGGTATAAAAGAATTATTAAAATTATAGACGTGAAAGATTTTGAGTTTTGTTGTGAATTAAAATATGATGGAGCTTCTGTAAATCTTTTATATGAAAATGGAGAGCTAATAAGGGGACTTACAAGAGGTGATGGCTCGCAGGGTGATAACATTACTAATAATATTAAAACTATTAATTCTATTCCTCTCAAATTAAAAAACAAATCTTTTCCAAATAAGTTTGAAATTAGAGGTGAGATAATAATGCCTAAAACCTCTTTCAGTTCACTTAATAAAAAACGAGAACAAATGGGTCTTCCATTATTTATGAATCCTAGAAATACTGCTTCAGGTAGTATTAAATTATTAGATTCAAAAGAAGTTGCTAGACGACCATTAGAATGTTTTCTTTATTCTGTTATTTCGGAAGATTTAATTATAAATAACCACTCTGAATTATTAAATACAGCCAGAGATATTGGATTTAATATTCCAGCGTACGAAAAGGTTGTTAATGGTTTAGAGGGTGTTAAAGAGTATATTCAATTTTGGGATCACAATAGACATACTTTACCATTTGAAATTGATGGGATAGTATTAAAGGTTAATAGTATTAAATATCAAAAAATATTAGGCTTTACTTCTAAATTTCCCAGATGGGCAATATCTTATAAATTTAAGGCTCAGAACTTAGCTACTAAATTAAAATCAATCTCTTTTAATGTTGGTAGGACTGGAGCTATTACGCCAGTTGCAAATCTAGAGCCTGTTTTAATTTCAGGATCAACTATTAAAAGAGCTTCACTTCACAGTTATGATCAAATGATTAAGTTTAGGTTAAGGTTGAATGATAATGTGTTTGTTGAAAAAGGAGGAGAAATAATTCCTAAAATAACAGGAATAGATATTAATAATCGTGGATTTAAACAAGATGAAATACCATTTCCTGTAAATTGTCCAGATTGTGAAACTGAATTGATAAAACTGGAATCTGAAGCTAACTTTTTTTGTCCAAACACAAATAGTTGTAGACCACAAGGAATTGGCAGGATACAGCATTTTGCTTCAAGAAAGGCAATGAACATTGATGGATTGGGTGATGAAACAATTACACTTTTATATGATAAAGGTCATATAATTGATATTTCAGATATTTATAATCTAGATTATGAAGCCATATCAAAGATTGAAGGTCACGCTGAGAAATCAGTTGAAAATCTTAGAAATGGAATTGAAGAATCTAAGTTAAAATCATTTCAGAAAGTTTTATATGGCATGGGTATTAGATATGTGGGAGAGTCTGCCTCAAAAACAATTTTGAAACAAATAAAGTCTATAGATGAACTAATATCCTTAGATATAGAATCACTATCGTCGATTGACGAAATTGGAGATAAAACAGCCTCAAGTATTGTCAGTTTTTTTAAAGATGATGAAAATTTGAATTTAGTTAATAGACTTAAATCATCAGGTTTAAATTTTACTAATAATGCATTAAATACAAATTCTTCAAACTTATCTAATCTTATATTTGTTATATCTGGTGTTTTTGAAATACACAGTAGAGAAGAGTTGAAAAAATTAATAGAAGAAAACGGAGGTAAAATCAGTTCGTCTATTAGCTCTAAGACTAATTATCTTGTGGCTGGCAAAAATATAGGTCCTTCAAAATTCAACAAAGCAAATGAACTTGGAGTTCCGGTTATTAATGAAGTATCATTAATTGACCTAATTTCATAAACTTATATTAAATTTGCCAAAATACTTGATTCTATATGTACAGATTTTCTTTTTTATTATTGTTATCTCTCTTGCTTTTTTCTTGTAATGATTATCAGAAATTATTAAATAGTCCTGAAAATGAGGTTGATAAATATACAGCAGCTGAAGAATACTACAATAATGGAGAATTTAGAAGAGCTAATGCCCTAATAGAACAAATTATCCCAACATATAGAGGTAAACCTCAAGGTGAAAGATTAGTCTATTTCTTTGCTAACTCTTATTTTGAAACAAAAATTTATTATTCTTCTGCAATTCAATTTGAAAACTTTATTAAATCATATCCTAATAGTCAAAGAATTCAAGAAGCTTATTTTATGGAAGCTAAATCATATTATATGCTTTCCCCACTTCACACTCTTGATCAAGATGACACATACAAAGGAATAGATAAACTTCAGGTGTTTATAAATAGATTTCCAAATAGTGAATATGTTACTGAAGCTCTAGAGCTGATGGAGGAATTACAAAATAAATTAGAGAAAAAAGAATTTGAAGTTTCTAAACAATATTATTCTATTTTAGACTACAACTCTGCTATCAAATCATTAGATAATTTTATAGCAGATAATCCTGGAACAATTTTCAGAGAAGAAGCACTGTATTATAGATGGTTATCTCAATATGAGATTGCAATTAATAGCATAGAGGCTAGAATAAACGAAAGAGTTACTGAGCTTGAAAGATCGTTTGATAACTTTTTAAGATATTACCCTGACACTATTTTCATTGAAGATTTGTCAGAAAAAATTAATATAGCAAAACAACTTTTATAATTAAACTAATGAATAAATACAGAAATACTAACGCAGCACAAACAACAAAAACTTATAATAAGCATGAGATTGAGGATCCAACTAATAATATTTATGAAGCTATTTCAATAATTGCTAAAAGATCTAGTCAAATTAATTCTGAAATTAAAAAAGAACTTCATGATAAACTTGATGAGTTTGCTACACATAATGACAGCTTAGAAGAAATATTTGAAAATAAGGAGCAAATCGAGGTTTCAAGATTCTATGAAAAGCTTCCTAAGCCTTATGCTATTGCTGTTCAAGAATGGTTAGATGATAAAATTTACTTCAGAGATACTGAATCTGAAAGTGAACAATAAACTTTCATGATATGAGTGTTTTAGCTCAGAAAAATATTTTGATAGGAGTTTCAGGGGGTATAGCTGCTTATAAGATTCCTTTATTAATAAGACAACTTACCAAGCTAAACTCTAATGTTAGAGTTGTAATGACTCCATCTTCAAAAGAGTTTGTTACTCCTTTGACTTTATCAACCTTATCTGAAAATGATGTATTTTCAGAATTTACTACTCAAAAAAATAATAATCCTTCATGGAATAATCATGTTGAGCTAGCAGAGTGGGCTGATATTTTTATTATAGCTCCCGCAACTTCAAATACAATTTCATCAATGGCTAATGCTAAATGTGACAATCTTTTATTAGCTTGTTACTTATCATCTAGCTGCCCTGTTTTTGTTGCTCCTGCAATGGATCTTGAAATGTTTAAAAACAATCTTAATCAAGAAAACATAAAGAAGTTAAAAGCTAATTTAACAGATGTTCTACCTGTTGGATCTGGCTCTCTTGCAAGTGGATTAGAGGGGGAAGGGAGAATGCTTGAGCCTAATGAAATAATTCAATATGTAGAAAATAAAATTAAAGACACCCTTCCATTAAATAATTTAAACTTTTTAATTACTGCTGGACCAACTCATGAAAAAATTGATCCAGTTAGATATATTGGTAATAGTTCATCTGGTAAAATGGGTTACTACCTTGCTAAAAAAGCTAAAGAGTTGGGAGCTAATGTAATTTTAGTTATTGGTCCAACTAATCTCCCTATGGATCTTTTAAATATTAAAACAATAAGAGTTGAAGACTCTGAGGAAATGTTTAATGAAACAATTAAATTCTTTGAAAGTTCAGATGTAGTAATTTGTTCTGCAGCTATATCTGACTTTAAGCCAACTGAAGTAGTTCAACATAAAATTAAAAAGGAGGATGGGTTAGATTCAATTAAACTAGAACCTACCGTTGACATATTAAAAAAATTAGGCAAGATCAAAACCTCACAGTATCTAGTTGGATTTGCTCTTGAGACAGATAATATTATTGATAATGCAAAAAATAAATTAAAATCTAAAAACCTTGACGCAATAGTCGTTAATAAAATAGGTGATTTTAATCCTATTTCAAGTGACTATAATCAAATTGATTTTATAAATTCAAGTTTAAAAATAACTTCATTTGAAAAAAAATTAAAATCAGATGTTTCGAATGATATTTTAAATCAGATAATAATAAATGTTAAAGAGACTTAAGATTGATAATTATGCTCTAATAGACTCTATTGAAATATCTTTCGATAAGGGTATGACATCTATTACTGGTGAAACAGGTGCTGGGAAATCAATAATTTTAGGTGGTCTATCAATGGTCTTAGGTTCTAGAATTGATAACTCTAAAATTATAAATAAGGATAAAAAATGTTTTGTTGAAGCTGTATTTGATCTCAGTGACCAGAATTCTATTGACTTTTTTTCTAAAAATGATTTAGACTATGAAGATATTACTATAATTAGGAGGGAAGTTAACCAAAAAGGTAAGTCAAGGGCTTTTATTAATGATACTCCAGTAAAACTTGATCTTTTATCTGGTCTTACTAATAAGTTAATTGATGTTCACTCTCAATTCAATAACTTAAGCATTCTTGACTCCAACTTTATTTTTTTAATTCTAGATTCACTTTCTAATAATATAGATGATTTTAAAATATATCTAAATGAATTTAAATCATTGCAATTAATTAAAAGACAGATAGAGGATAAAAAAATTATCAGAGAAAAATTAAATTCTGATTTAGACTATAATAAATTCTTATTCAGTGAATTTGAGGAATTGAATTTTGATAATCTTAATATAGACGAACTTAATAATAAAGTAAAAGAGGCAGATAATGTTGATCAAATTAAAGAAATACTATCAAAAATTAATAATGAGTTTAATACCGATGAAATAGGTATATCAGATAAATTATCTCAGATAGTCAAAAGTTTAAGTAAGGTTGCAAGTTCTTCAAGACGTCTTAATGAACTTACTCAGAATCTTAATTTAGTCAACGAAAATCTAAATCAAATAGTTAATGATTCAGAATCTATACTTAATGATATTTCAAATTCTGATGAGAATATTGATAAACTCAGGGATACTCTTGATAAAGTATTTTCTCTTCAAAACAAGCACAGGCTAGATTCACTAGATGATTTGTTAAAATTAAAAGAAGATTTATCTTTTAAAATATCTAGTCATGACAATATAGATTCTGAGATTGAGCAACTAGAGATAAAGATTAAATTATTAACTGAGAATCTTCTCTTTAAGGCAAATCAAATTCATGATAAAAGAAAATCTGTTATTCCTGAATTTCAAATTTTAATGAATAAAAATTTATCAGAATTAGGTATGGAGAAATCTGACATTAAAATTGATTTATTTGAAAGTGAAACAATTCAAAAAAACGGTATTAGTGAAGGTAAGTTTTTATTTAAATCCAATAATAGTAGTCTCTATAGTGAATTAAAAGATATTGCTTCGGGTGGAGAGATTTCCAGAGTTATGCTATCTATTAAATCTATTTTATCAAATTTTACTCGATTATCTTCTATAATTTTTGATGAAATTGATACAGGAATTTCAGGTTCTGTTTCTTCTAAAGTAGCTGAACTTATGAAATATATGTCTAGTAAAATGCAAGTTATAGTTATTACACATACTCCTCAAGTTGCATCAAAGGGTGATTTTCATTATAAAGTATTCAAAAGAGAAGAGAATAATAAAATCATAACGGATGTAAAATTGCTTTCAGATAAAGAGAGAGTTAATGAGATAGCAGAAATGTTGTCAGGTGATAAATCGAATAAATCTGCTAATGAACTTGCAAATGAATTATTGAATTAAACTATATTTACGATACAATGAAAAATAATATTTTAAAAGGTAAAAAGGGAATTATATTCGGCGCTTTAGATAGTAGTTCTATTGCTTGGAAGACAGCTGAAAATGTTTATAATGAGGGTGGTGAATTTGTTTTGACTAACGCTCCTGTTTCAATAAGGATGGGTTCGATAAATGAATTAGCTGAAAAAACAAATTCAGACTTAGTGGCTGCAGATGCAACAAACCTTGATGACCTTGAAAACTTAATTAATATAGCTACAGAGAAATTTGGAAAACTTGATTTTATTTTACACTCTATTGGTATGTCGGTTAATGTAAGAAAAGGGAGGCATTACACAGACTTAAATTATGATTGGTTAACTAAAGGTTGGGACGTTTCTGCTGTTTCCTTTCATAAGTTAATGCAATCTCTTTTTAAATTAGACGCAATGAACGAATGGGGAAGTATTGTTGCTCTCACCTATATTGCAGCTCAAAGAACTTTTCCTAATTATAATGATATGGCTGACAATAAAGCATATTTAGAGTCAATAGCTAGAAGTTTTGGATATATTTTTGGTAAAGAGAAAAAAGTTAGAGTTAATACAATTTCTCAATCCCCAACTCTAACAACTGCAGGTAAGGGTGTTAAAGGTCTTGATGACTTTTTAAATTATGCAGAATTAACTTCACCTCTTGGAAATGCAACAGCAGATGATTGCGCAAATCTTACAGTGTCTTTGTTTTCAGATTACTCAAAAAGAGTAACACTTCAAAATATATATAATGATGGTGGCTTTTCTAATGTTGGAGTTAGTCAAGAAATTATAGATAAATTAAATTCAAAATGAAAATCATTGGATTAACCGGGGGTATTGGTTCTGGGAAATCTACTGTTTTAAAACTTTTTAAAAATCTAGGTATAAGAACTTATAGCGCAGATATATCTGCTAAACAATTGGTTAATTCTGATGAAAAATTAATAGATCTTATAAAGACTTCTTTTGGAAATAATATTTATAAGGATAACATTTTAGATTCAAAAAAATTATCTAAAATTGTTTTTGGAAACACTGAAAAACTTAAATTACTAAACTCAATTATTCACCCAGTGGTAGCTTTAGACTTTAAGAATTTTTTAGAAATAAATAATGATGATTATATAGTAAAAGAGGCTGCAATTATCTTTGAGACTAAGTCTGAGAGTAATTATGATAAAATAATTTTAATTAGATCACCTCTAGAAGTTAGAATTGAAAGAGTTATGAATAGAGATAGTCTTTCAAGATTAGAAGTCATGAAAAGGATTAATAATCAATTAGATGAAAATTCAATTATTGATAAATGTGATTACATAATCAATAACCAGAACATTAAGAATTTAAAAGATAAAGTCCTATCTATTCATCTTGAATTAAAAGGCTAATCAATAGATATTAACATTTCATTAAGAAATTTTAATTTTAAAATTGAGAATTTTATATAAATGAATAAAAAGCTTTATACATCCTTAGTTCTATTAATGTCATTTTCTTTGATAGGCATAATCTTATTGCAAGGCTACTGGATTTATTCTTCATGGCAGAATAAAGAAGAAGAGTTTACGCTTGCAGTTACTAGAACACTTCGCGAAGTTGTTGATGAAATTCAAAGCAGGGAACTTAATGATTATGTTTATACTTATCAAATGCTAATTGATTCTATTGGAACTCCTGATGAATCTAACTTTACTGATGTTTTTTTATTCTTAGATGAAGATCAATCTTCTAACCTTTCTACGTTCTTTGCTTATGGAATTCTTGAAGAAGATTATAATATAAACTTACCTGATAACCTCTCTAATAAATATGGTGATGATGATTTAAAAGATTATAAAGCAGTAAAAACAACAATAGTTAATAAAAATATTTTTGATAGAAGGGAAAATAGGTTGAATTCATCTATCTCTAAATTAAGAAGTGTAGAAGAAATAGATTTATTTAAGTTTGAGAAATATAAGTCAGCTTTTCAAGAATATGCCTCATCTCTTCCAATCCATAAAAGAACTACTTCTCGTGAGATACAAATTCTACTAAATAAAGGTTTTAATGATAGAAATATTATTACACCGTATGAATTTGGGATTTACAGTAATGGACTGTCAACCAAGGTTAAATCAAATAATTATTTAGAAGTTCAATCTGGTCCAAAGTATTCTATACCCTTTTTTAATGATAGATCTAGCCCTATATCTTACAATTTAATTGTATCATTTCCTGAAAAGCAAGAATATGTTCTTTCAGGTATTGTAGGAGTTGCTGCTTTGTCATTTATGCTTACTATAATTATTGTGGTCATATCAACTAGTGCACTTTATCAAATTATTCAGCAAAAAAAATTATCTGAGATAAAAAATGATTTTATAAATAATATATCTCATGAATTTAAAACACCTATCGCAACAATAAATTTAGCTCTTGATTCAATTTCAAGTTCTAAGAATAATTTAAACGAGAAATTCACTTCTTACCTAGGAATGATTAGAGAAGAGAATTCTAGAATGTTGTCACAAGTTGAAAACATACTTAGGATATCTCAGTTAGAGAAAAGTTCAAATCCCTTTGACATGGAAGAGACAAATATTCACGAAGTAATTGAGGATGCTTTAGAGCACGTGAAGTTAATTGTTAAAAGCAAAAAAGGGTCAATAAAATTATCTCTTAAAGCTAAAAATTTTGATATTAATGGAAATAGTAATCACTTAGAAAATATTATTATAAATATCTTAGATAACGCAGTAAAGTATTCAAAAGAAAATCCACAGATAGTTGTTTCATCAACTAATTCTAATAAAGATATTATAATATGCTTTGAAGATAATGGAATCGGAATGGATAAAAACACTCAGAAATTGATTTTTGAAAAATTTTATCGAGAACAGAATGGTAACATACATAATATCAAAGGTCATGGTTTAGGATTATCTTACGTAAAAAAAATTGTTGACTTTCATAATGGAAAAATTTCATTGGAGAGTAAAAAAGGTGTAGGTACAAAGTTTTATTTAACTCTAAAAAATATTTAATATGAAATCAAATAAAAGAATCTTACTAGTTGAAGATGATCCAAATTTTGGAAGAATCTTAAAAGACTATTTAACTATAAATAACTATGAGGTGTCTCTTGCTGTAAATGGTATAGAAGGATTTGAAAAATTTAACAGATCCGACTTTGATTTATGCATTCTCGATATAATGATGCCATTTAAAGACGGTCTCACACTAGCAAAGGAAATTAGGGAGGTTAATGAGCTGATTCCATTAATTTTTCTTACTGCAAAAAACCTTAAAGATGATGTTCTTAAAGGTTATAAAATTGGTGCAGATGATTACTTAACTAAACCATTTGATTCAGAGATTTTGCTTGCAAAAATTAAATCTATTTTAAATAGAAAATCTAATGTATATAATAATGAACAAGATACATTTGAGTTTGAGTTTGGTGATTTTAATTTCAATTCAAAGCTTCGTATTCTAACTCATAAAGATGATGAATCTTACAAGTTATCCCCAAAAGAAAATCAACTCCTTAAAATGCTTGTTTTAAATTTTGACGATCTTCTACCTAGAGACATTGCCTTAAATAAGATTTGGAGAGATTCAAATTACTTCACTTCTAGAAGTATGGATGTATATATAGCAAAACTTAGAAAGTATCTTGATAAAGACTTGACACTAAAAATTATTAATGTACATGGAGAAGGCTTTAGACTAGCAAAAGAGTAGATAAGGTATTAAATAAGTATAAATGATACTTTTCTAATCTCCTCTCGGATGGTATTTTTTCAATACCTCCTCTAAATGGAAAGTATCAAGATGAGTATATATCTCAGTAGTTGTTATACTCTCATGTCCAAGAATTAACTGAATTGTTCTTAAATCTGCACCATTTTTAAGCAAATGAGTTGCGAATGAATGTCTTAATGTATGTGGGCTAATTTTCTTCTCTAATTTGATACTCTTAGAAGCATCGCTTATTATTTTAAAAATCATTGACCTAGTTAGTCTTCTTCCATATTTATTAAGAAATAATATATCTGAAAATTTTAAATCAATTTTTAATTTATCTCTTAAACTTATATATGTCTTAATTTCAGTAGATGCAATTTTTCCTAGAGGCACAAACCTCTCTTTATCTCCTTTTCCTGTTACTTTAAGAATGTTTTCTTTGAAAAATATATTTGATAATTTTAAATTCACAAGTTCACTTACACGAATCCCAGTACCATATAAAACTTCTATTATCGTTTTATTTCTTTGACCAAATACGTGATTTAGGTCAATTGATTTTATTAATTGATTAATCTCATCTTCTGTCAAGACTTCAGGGAGTTTTTTTTCAAGTTTCGGAGGTTCAATATTTGAGACCGGAGATTCTTTAATATGTCCCTCAAAAATTAAATAATTAAAAAAACTTTTTAAAGCTGATATACTTCTTGCCTGACTTCTTGATTTCTTATCTGATAAATCTTTATATAAATAATTTTTTATAGTTTCAGCCTTACAGTTAAGTGGAGTATCATTTATTTGATTTGAATCTAAAAATTTTTTAAATAAATTAAGATCAAAATCATAGCTTTTAATTGAGTTATCACTTAAACCCCTTTCTAATTTTAAATAATTTTTAAAATTTTCAAAGCAAGAATCCCAATTCATTTTAATTTTTTAATTACTCTTTATGCGTTACCTTTATAATATATGAAAATAACGATAATTAATGGTCCTAATTTGAATCTTCTAGGAACTAGAGAAACTGATATATATGGAAGTCAAAACTTTGACTCATACCTGGATTCACTCAGAACTTCTTTTCCAAAAATTGCAATTGAATATTTTCAGTCAAATATTGAAGGTGAAATTATTAATCTTATCCATAAGTCTAAAGATTGTGATGGAATCATTTTAAATGCGGCTGCTTACACTCATACTTCTGTTGGAATTGCAGATGCTGTTAAATCAATTGATTGTAAAGTTATTGAGGTACATATATCAAACACATATTCTAGAGAGGAATTCAGACACAACTCTTTTTTGTCACCTGTTGTAGATGGAATCATTATAGGTTTCGGTCTAGATAGCTATAGATTAGCTTTAGAGAGTATAATTAATTAAAGATGTATTACCTCATCATAGGCATCTGCCACAGCCTCCATCAAAGCTTCACTCATTGTAGGATGAGGATGCACTGATTTTATAATTTCTTTACCTGTAGTTTCAAGCTTTCTACCTAAAACAGCTTCAGCGATCATGTCAGTTACACCAGCTCCAATCATATGACAGCCAAGCCATTCACCATATTTTTCATCAAATATTACTTTAACAAAGCCTTCTGGATGGCCAGATGCTTTAGCTTTTCCAGAAGCAGTAAATGGAAATTTACCAACTTTTATACTATACCCTTTTTCTAGAGCTTTTTCTTCAGTTAAACCAACAGAAGCAACCTCAGGAGAACAATATGTACATCCAGGTATATTTTCGTAATCAATAGGTTCAACATCGTGATTAGCAATTTTTTCAACACATAAAATACCTTCAGCTGATGCAACATGAGCTAGTGCTTGTCCTGAAGTTACATCACCTATAGCAAAGTAACCTGGTATATTAGTTTTATAAAACTCATCAACAATTATTTTATCTTTATCAACTGCAATTCCAACTTCTTCCAGTCCAATATTTTCAATATTACTTTTTACACCAACTGCAGAAAGTACTATATCTGCTTCATGTTCTGAAATTTGTCCTTTGGACTTAATTTGAACTTTAACACCTTTACCTTTTGTGTCAGATGAAATTACCTCTGAATTGGTTAGTATCTTAATTCCTGATTTTTTAAATGTTCTGTTTAATTGATTTGAAATATCTTTATCTTCCACAGGCAAAACTCTATCCATATATTCAACTACTGTGACTTCAGTTCCCATAGAGTTGTAGAAATATGCAAACTCAATACCTATTGCTCCAGATCCAACTATTATCATTTTTTTAGGTTGTTTTGCAAGAGTCATAGCTTCTCTATAACCAATTATTTTTTTACCATCTTGTGGAATTGAATCAATTACTCTTGATCTTCCCCCAGTGGCAATTATTATATTATTAGCCTCAAAGTTTTCAGTTTTTCCTTCGTTTTCGACAGAGATAATTTTATTTGGAAACAATCTACCGTATCCATTGATTACATCAATTTTATTTTTCTTCATTAAGAAGTTTACCCCTTTACTCATACCATCTGCAACACCTCTACTTCTTTTTACAACTGATTCAAAATCTTTATCAAAATCTTTAATTTTTAGACCATAAGTATCAGCTTTTTTCAGATATTCAAATACTTGAGCAGATTTTAATAATGCTTTAGTGGGTATACAGCCCCAATTAAGACAAACTCCACCAAGACTTTCTTTCTCAACTATTGCAGTTTTTAATCCTAACTGTGATGCTCTTATAGCACTTACGTAACCTCCAGGACCACTACCTAGAACAATTAAATCATATTTTTTATTCATTTTTATTATTTATGAAATTAATACTAGCAGAATTGACACAATATCTTTTACCAGTGGAGGTAGGTCCATCATCGAAAACATGACCTTGATGCCCACCACAATTAGAACATAAAATCTCTGTTCGTATCATCCCTAAACTTGTATCTTTTTTGTATGTAATTGCACCAGGAATTGCACTTTCATAGCTTGGCCATCCACAATCTGTCATAAACTTGTTATCACTATTAAAAAGAGCTTGACCACATCCTTTACACGCATAAACACCTTCTTCAAAGTGCATGTTATAAATACCTGTGTTGGGTCTTTCAGTTCCTTTATTTCTTAGAATTTCAAATTCTTCTGAAGAAAGTTCTTCTTTCCACTCGTTATCAGTTTTATTCACTTTAAAAGTTATTTTAGATTCTTTATTATTTGTAGAAGTTTGACAATTTAGTAGGGATAAGCTAAAAAATAAAACTCCAAATAAGTGTATTTTGTTGTACATCTATTTTTTTGACAAATATAAATATCTTTTGATTTATTTGCTTATTTTGGCAATCATTTAAATTTATGTTTAATAAAAAAACTGATCATCCTAGAGGCAGTAAAAAACTAATAGGTGCTTGGGCTCTTTATGACTGGGCCAACTCTGTGTATTCTTTAGTCATTTCCTCTGCTGTTTTCCCAATTTATTATTCTCAATATATTTTTGCAGATACTAATAGTATAATTTTATTTAATTTGGAAATAAATAAAGACACTTTAATTAGTTCAGTTTCAGGTCTTTCTTTTTTATTAATAGCTTTTCTTTCTCCTCTTCTAAGTGGTATTGCTGATTATATTGGTAATAAAAAAATATTTATGAAATTCTTTGTTTATCTAGGATCTTTTTCATGTATATCCTTGTATTGGTTTGAGTTGGAGACAATTGAAATTAGTCTAGTGTTTTATGTGCTTGGGTTAATTGGTTTCTGGGGAAGCCTAGTTTATTATAACTCATATTTAACAGATATAACATATCCTAAACAGACTAATAAAGTTAGTGCTAGAGGTTATGTTATGGGGTATATTGGAAGTGTAATTCTCCTATTAGTGAATTTAATTATGATTAACTATTATGAGTCATTTGGCTTTTCTTCTGAGATATATGCTATGAAAACATCTTTTGCAATTGTAGGTTTATGGTGGTTAGCTTTTAGCCAATATTCATTTTATCATTTACCAAAAGGTAACAAAGGTGTTAAAATTCCAAAAAATATTATTTGGAATGGATTTAGAGAGCTTAAATCAGTCTATAAAATAATTAGATCTAGTAAAAGATTTACTAGATTTTTATTAGCATTTTTTATATTTTCATTTTCTCTTCAAACTATTTTATATATAGCTTCATATTTTGGAGTAAGTGAAATTGAATGGAGTAGTTCAAGTGAACAAACATCAGGGTTGATTATTAGCATTTTACTTATCCAAATTGTAGCCATAGGTGGCGCATACATTTTTTCAAGATTAGCTCAAAAATATGGAAATATCATAGTCTTAACCTTCGCTATTTTTCTATGGGGAGTTGTTTGTATTTATGCATATTTTATTAAATCTCCAATGCAATTTTATATGATTGCTGGACTTGTAGGCCTTTTAATGGGCGGAACTCAACCTATTACAAGAGCTACATTTTCTTTATTTATACCCAAGACTAATGATACAACATCATTTTTTAGTTTCTATGATGTCACAGAAAAAATAGGAATAGTATTTGGTATGCTTTTTTATGCAACTGCTGCACAAATTACAGGCAGTGTTAGATTTTCAGTAATAATATTTATGTTTTTCTTCTTTTTAGGAGCAATACTTCTTATAAGAGTTCCTCGTATAGACAAAAATAAGTTGGCATAGCTTTTGCCCTTATATATATGTAATAGTTATAATCACTCAATTAGTATTTAATTGATTTTAGTTTATGACAAAATGACTGTAAAAATATTTTATGAGTATCATTTTTAATAATATAGACAAAATGTCATTTGATGATCTTGGAGAAGAATCAGAATTCATTCCATTAATGACATCTGAGGATGAAGCAGCTCTAGAGAAAGAAAGTCTTCCAGATGTTTTACCAATTCTACCATTAATAAATACTGTTTTGTTTCCAGGTGTTGTTATTCCTATAAATGCTGGTAGAGATAAGTCTATAAAACTAATTAATGATGCAAACAAATCAAATAAATTAATTGGTGTTGTAGCACAAAAAAACACTAAAATTGAAAATCCTAGTGTAGAAAACATCTATGGTGTAGGAACTGTGGCAAAAATATTAAGAGTATTAAAAATGCCTGATGGAAATACTACAGTTATAATTCAAGGTAAGAAAAGATTTAAAATAAAATCAGTTGTTAAAACAGATCCATACATCCAAGCTACTATAGATTCAGTATCTGACAAGAGTCAAAAAGAGTCTGATAGTAATTTTTCTGCAACAATTGATGCAATAAAGGATATTTCATTAAAAATAATTAAAGAGAATCCTAATATACCATCTGAAGCTTCTTTTGCAATAAAAAACATTCATAGCTCTGCTTTTTTAATAAATTTTGTTTGCTCTAACATGAATATTACTGTCAAAGAAAAGCAGGAATTACTTTCAAGTATTAGTATTGACAAAAGAGCGCTCAAATGTTTAAAATTATTAAATGTTGAATATGAAAAACTTGCATTAAAAAATGATATTCAATCTAAAGTAAGAAATGATTTAGACCAACAACAACGCGAATATTATCTTCAACAACAGATGAAGACTATCCAGGAAGAGTTGGGTGATAACTCATATGAAGAAGACATCCAGGACTTGATCAATAAATCAAAAAACAAGGATTGGAATAATGAAACTAGAATCCATTTTGAGAAAGAATTATCAAAGCTTAAGAGAATGAATTCTCAAGTTGCTGAATATTCTGTTCAAAGAAATTATCTTGACTTATTAGTAGACTTACCATGGGAGAAGTTTTCTGAAGATAATTTCGATTTAAATAAAGCGCAAAAGATTTTAGATAGAGACCATTTTGGACTAGAGGATGTCAAAAAAAGAATTATCGAGTATCTAGCTGTTCTTAAGCTAAGGAGTGACATGAAATCTCCAATTTTATGTTTATATGGCCCTCCTGGAGTTGGAAAAACTTCACTTGGTAAATCTATTGCAAAATCAATTAATAGAGAATATGTTAGGGTATCTCTCGGAGGATTAAGAGATGAAGCAGAGATTAGAGGCCATAGAAAAACATACATAGGTGCAATGCCAGGTAGAATTATTCAAAGTATTAGAAAATCAGGCACTTCAAATCCAGTATTTGTATTAGATGAGATAGATAAAATTTCAAGTGGATCACAAGGAGACCCTAGTTCAGCATTATTAGAGTTGCTTGATCCTGAACAGAATAACTCTTTTCATGATAATTTTTTGGAAATTGGTTATGATCTTTCAAAGGTTATGTTCATAGCTACCGCTAACAACTTATCATCTATGCATCCAGCTTTATTAGATAGAATGGAATTAATAAATGTATCAGGTTACACATCTGAAGAAAAAACTTCAATTGCTTCAAAATTTTTAATTAAGAAGCAATTATCAGAACATGGAATGAAGAGTAATGATTTCAAAATTAATAATCAAACATTAAAGGATATTATAAGTGGCTATACAAGGGAATCAGGTGTTAGAAATTTAGAAAAACAAATAGCAAAATTAATTAGGAATAGAGCTAAGAATATTGTCTCTCAATCTAAACTTAATGATTCTAAAGATATTGACTATTTAAAGAATGTTCTTGGTCCTAAAAAGTTTTTTAGAGATAAATATGAAAACAATTCAGTTGCGGGAGTTGTTACTGGATTAGCATGGACATCTGTCGGTGGTGAAATTTTATTCATTGAGTCATCTATTTCTGATGGAAAAGGGAATCTTTCAATAACAGGAAATCTCGGAAAAATAATGAAAGAGTCCGCTATTATTGCTCTAGAATATATTAAATCAAATCATAAGTTACTTGGAATAAATAATGAATTAGATTATACAAAATATAACATACATATTCATGTTCCTGAAGGTGCTACACCAAAAGATGGGCCCAGTGCAGGTATAACTATATTAACCTCACTAGTTTCATTATTTACTCAAAAAAGAGTAAAAAAGAATGTTGCAATGACTGGTGAGATTACTTTAAGAGGTAAGGTTTTACCTGTAGGAGGTATTAAGGAGAAGATTCTAGCTGCTAAAAGAGCTAATATTAAAGAAATTATTCTAAGTTCATACAATAAAAAAGATATAGAAGAAATAAATCAGAAATATCTAAAAGGATTAAAGTTTATTTATGTTGAGTCAATGACTGATGTGATTAATAATGCTTTAACAAACAGAAAAGTTTTAAACCCTAAAGTGATTTAATTTGAACCCAGTAATTATAGCTATTGACGGAGAAGCCTCTACAGGGAAGAGTACTCAAGCTAAAAAAATTGCTGAAAAGTTTGATTATAATTATCGAGATTCAGGAGCTTATTACAGGGCAATAACACTTTACCTTATTCAAAATAATATTAACTCAAATGAAAACATTAACCACAGTATTCTTGATAATATTGCTCTTGAGCAGATATATAAAGATAAAAAATTAACTATTTATCTTAATGATATTGATGTAAGTGAAAAAATTAGAGGTTTTAAAGTTTCTGTAAATGTCAGTAATTATGCAAAAATACCTGAGATTAGAAACTTTGTATATAAACAATTAAGAAAATCTGTCAAATCTAATTCTCTTGTTATTGATGGAAGAGATATAGGGACAGTTGTTTTTCCAGATGCTACTTTTAAATTTTTCCTCAGTGCAGATCCAAAAATAAGGGCAGAAAGACGCCATAAACAAATTAACGATAAATCAGTAAAATTAGAATCAATAGAGGAAGAGATTAAATCTAGAGATAATACTGATTCAACAAGAAAAATTGCTCCTCTTAAAAAAGCTGATGATGCTTATGAAATTGATGTTACTCTCCTTACTATAGATCAGGTTTTTGAAAAAATACTTCACAAAATTAATTCGAAGTAGATAAAAAACTCATCTTAACTTTGCCAATAACTTAATTAATTATATTTTTGCGCACTATGAGTGAAGAAAATACTGCAAATACTAATATTGAGGAGACGGATAAGCCTGTAAAGACTACTCCAAAAAAAGCTAAGAAAAAAGCTGAACCTCAAGATGATTTTTTAACAAATTTTAATTGGCATCAATACCAAGAGGGAATTGATGAACTTGATGATAAGCAAATTACGGAATTTGAGAAACTTGTCGAGAAAAACTTTGTTGATACATCAGATGATAATATAATAGAAGGAGAAGTTATTCATTTAACTGACAAAGACATCATAATTGATATTAATGCTAAATCAGAGGGAGTTATCTCTAAAAATGAGTTTAGATATAATCCTGACCTTAAGGTTGGTGATAAAGTTGAAGTAATAGTTGATATCAGAGAGGATAAGGCTGGTCAATTAGTTTTATCTCATAGAAAGGCAAGAGTTATTAAAGCTTGGGAAAGAGTAAATGAAGCACATGATAAAGGAGATATAGTCCAAGGGTTTGTGAAGTGTAGAACTAAAGGGGGAATGATTGTTGATGTTTTTGGAATTGAAGCATTTTTACCAGGTTCTCAGATTGATGTTAAACCTATTAGGGATTATGATCAATACACAAATAAAAACATGGATTTTAAAGTTGTTAAAATCAATCATGAGTTTAAGAACGTAGTAGTATCTCACAAGGCCCTTATAGAAGCTGATATTGAAGAACAGAAAAAAGGTATTATTAGTCAACTTGAAAAAGGTCAGGTATTAGAGGGTACTGTTAAAAACATGACTTCTTATGGTGTATTTGTTGACTTAGGAGGTGTTGATGGTCTTGTTCACATTACTGACTTATCATGGAGTAGAATTAACCATCCAAGTGAAATACTTGATCTGGATCAAACTATTAAAGTAGTTATATTAGACTTTGATGATGATAAATCAAAGATTCAGCTAGGACTTAAGCAACTAACTCAACATCCATGGGATAAACTAGGAGATGATGTTAAAGAAGGGTCAAAAGTAACAGGTAAAGTTGTTGTAATAGCAGATTATGGTGCTTTTATTGAAATTGATGAAGGTATTGAAGGTTTAGTTCATGTCTCTGAAATGTCATGGTCTACTCATTTAAGAAGTGCTCAAGACTTTGTTAATGTTGGTGATAAAATTGAAGCGATTGTTTTAAATCTTGATCGAGAATCAAGAAAAATGTCTCTGGGTATGAAACAATTATCTGAAGATCCGTGGACTGATATAACAAAAAAATTCCCAATTGGGTCTAAACATACTGGATCAGTTAGAAATTTTACAAATTTTGGAGTATTTATTGAACTTGAAGAAGGTATTGATGGATTAATCTATATCTCAGATTTATCATGGACAAAAAAAATAAAGCATCCTTCAGAATTTTTATCTATTGAAGACAAAATTGAAGTAGTTATTCTTGATTTAGATGTTGAAGGCAGAAAACTTAGTTTAGGACATAAACAAACTAAACCGAACCCATGGGATGTATATGAAAAGGACTTTGCTTTAGACACTGTCCATAAATCTGAAATTTCACAAATAATCGATAAAGGGGCTATTATAAGCTTTAATGATGATATTTCTGCTTTTTGTCCAACTAGACATTTAGATAAAGAAGATGGCTCAAAACTAACACAAGGAGAATCTGCCGAATTTAAAGTTATTGAGTTTAGTAAGGAATTTAAAAGAGTAGTTGTATCTCATATGCAAACTCATAATGACTCATCTACGGAGGAAGTGGTTGAAGAAAAAGTCAAGGAAAAGAAATCTAAGAAAAAAGATGAAGAATAAATTTTTTAAATCCTCAATTTTTGAGGATTTTTTTTTACATAAACTTAAAATTTAAAATGTATATTTTTGTATTAATTAAATATCATGCCAAATAAAATCCTCTTAGATTCAAAAAAAATAGAAATAATACTAAGTAGGCTTGTATATCAATTAATAGAAAATCACAAAGACTTCCAAGATACTGTTTTATTAGGCTTACAACCCAGAGGTATATTTTTAATTGATAAAATTTTAGAAGTTTTTAAAAGAGACCACCCTAATATTGAAATTAAAAGCGGCATTCTAGATTATACTTTTTTTAGAGATGATTTTAGAAGATCAGAGAAAATACTTTCTGCAAGTTCAACTAAAATAGATTTTTCAATTGAAAACAAAAATGTTGTTTTAATTGATGATGTTTTGTTTACCGGAAGAAGTATAAAAGCAGCTATGTCATCTATTGATACATATGGAAGGCCAAAATCAATCGAGCTATTAGTTTTAATTGATAGAAGATTTAAGAGAGAAATTCCTATAGAGGCTAACTACTGTGGAGCTAAAATAGATACTTTTAAAGGTGACAGAGTAAAGGTTTTATGGGGAGAAAAATTAAAGGATAACGTTATATATATTGAGAGTTAAATGAATAAGTTAAGTGTTGATCATCTGTTAGGTATTAAATCTTTAAATGAAAGTGATATAAATCTAATTTTCAAGACTGCATCTCATTTTAAAGAAGTAATAAACAGGCCAATAAAAAAGGTACCAACATTACGAGATATTACTATAGCTAACCTATTTTTTGAAAATAGTACTAGAACTAAAATTTCTTTTGAATTAGCAGAAAAAAGATTAGGTGCAGACATAATTAATTTTTCAAGCTCTTCTTCATCAGTTAAAAAAGGTGAATCATTAATAGATACTGTAAATAATATTCTAGCAATGAAAGTGGACATGATAGTTTTAAGACATCCTAATCCAGGATCTTCATTTCTATTGTCTCAACATACAGATTCATGTATTATAAATGCTGGAGATGGTGCCCATGAACATCCAACTCAAGCTTTGCTAGATTCATTTTCATTATATGAAAACTTAGGAGATATTAAAAATAAGAATATTTTAATTGTTGGAGATATTCTTCATTCTAGAGTTGCTTTATCAAATATTTATACACTTAATCTTTTAGGGGCAAATGTGAAGTTGTCATGCCCTTTAAGTCTTCTTCCAAAAGACATAGAAAAGCTTAATGTATCTGTTGAGACTGATATTGTTAAAGCTCTAAAATGGTGTGATGCTGTAAATGTTCTTAGGGTTCAAAGTGAAAGAATGCAAAAATCTTATTTTCCAGATAATAGAGAATACTCAATGCTTTTTGGCTTAGATATTAATAAATTAAATAAAATAAAAAAAGACATATTAATTCTTCACCCTGGTCCAATTAATAGGGGTGTAGAAATAACTTCTGATATTGTAGAGTCAAATAATTCGATTATTTTAGATCAGGTAGAAAATGGAGTTGCTATAAGAATGGCTATAATTTATTTACTTGCATCAAAAATGAATTTTTCAATTAATGAATAATGAAGTTATTTAATCACAGAAAATTTTACGACAAAGATTCTCTATCTGTTGATGAAATCGGGGATAATCCAATTAGTTTTTTTATTAAATGGTTCAATGATGCTGAAAAATCAGATCAAATAATTGAATCTAATGCTATGACTGTTTCAACTGTTGATATTAACAATCATCCATCATCAAGAGTAGTGCTATTAAAGGAAATAAAAGATAAAAGTTTAATATTTTTTACAAATTATAACAGTAAAAAAGGAAAGGAAATTGAAAATAATCCAAATATTTGTGCATCATTTTACTGGCCTCCTTTAGAAAGACAAGTAATTATTAAAGGAATTGTAAAAAAAACTTCAGAACATTACTCAGACATCTATTTTAAATCAAGACCATTCCAAAGTCAAGTTGGTGCAATAGTCTCAAATCAAAGTCAGATAATTTCAAGTTATGACGAATTGAAAAATCGATATGATAAATTCTTAAAGGAAAATGAAAATTCAAGTTTGAAAAGACCAAAACATTGGGGAGGGTTTGAATTGTTTATTCAAGAAATTGAATTTTGGCAAGGTAGAGAGAGTAGACTTCATAATAGAGTAATCTGCAATTTAATAGATGATAAGTGGTCACTTAAACTTTTGTCACCTTAGATGAAAACCATCACCTTCTTGAGGCATTCAAAATCCTCATGGGAATCTCACTCAGATATAGATAGACCATTAAATCAAATAGGTATTGAAAAAATTAAGAAAATCGCAACATCTTCCAAAGATCAATTTATTAGTTCTGAAATAATCTTTTCAAGCTCTGCAAATAGGGCTATGCAAACCAGTTTAATTCTAACTCGACATTTATCTATAAATTCAGATAAAATTAGAGTTTGTAAAGATTTATATACATTTAATTATAATGAGGTGCTTGAGTTTGTGAAAAAAATAGATAATAGATACTCAGATGTTATTTTAGTTGGTCATAACCCAGCATACACTCAAATTTCAAATTATTTTTCTGAAAATAAAATTATAAATTTACCAACCGCGAGATGGTTTTCTTTGAAATTTGATTCTGATAGTTGGTCTCATATTTTAAGTTTAAAACCTATTTCTTATACAAATAATTTAAAAAGTGGAACCTAAATATATAAATAGAGAGCTAAGTTGGCTAGATTTTAATGCAAGAGTTCTCCAAGAAGCTTCTAATAAAGAAGTCCCAATCCTTGAGAGATTGAGGTTTATAGGGATTTTTTCAAATAATTTAGATGAATTTTTTCAAGTTAGGTATGCAACTGTCAAAAGAATAGCTGATGCTAAACCAAGTATTAAAAATAATAAAGATAATATTGCTGCTAAACAGCTCCTTGATAAAATAACATCAAAAGTCATTAGTCTTCAATCAGAAAGCTCATTAATATTAGAATCAATTGAGAAATCATTAAAAAAAGAAAATATCGTTTTTATTAATGAAAAAGAGGTGCCAGAATCTCATAAAGAATTTTTAAAGGATTATTTTATTCAAAAAATAAGTCCAGCCTTAGTTACTGTTATATTATCGAATAATAAACTTCATGATTTTAAAGACAACAAGGCTTTTCTAATAACTAATATAAAACTTATAGAAAAAGATAATATCTATGCTTTAGTTGAGATTCCAAGAGATATAAGCAGATTTGTAGTTTTGCCTAAAAAAAATGATAGACAATATATAATGCTTATTGATGACATAATTAGATATCATCTTGATATTATTTTTAGTTTTTTTAATTATTCTCACATTGAAGCAAATATGCTAAAAATAACTAGAGATGCTGAGTTTGATATAGATGATATAGATATATCTAAGAGTTACATTAAAAAAATTCAAGAATATGTCAATAAGAGAAAAATAAGCAATCCTGTTAGACTTGTTTATGATAAAAATATCTCTAGTTCTACTCTAAAGTATTTAATCAAAAAAATTAAGATTACTTCCTATGATAGTTTAATACCCGGAGGTAAATATCATCATAGAAGTGATTATATGAATTTTCCAGACTTAGGAAGATCTGATTTGTTATATCCAAAAGAAAAATCATTAGATATAAAAGATTTAAAAATTGAATCAAACCTTCTTGATCAAATAGAAGAAAAAGATTTCTTGATGTACACACCATATCATTCATTCTCTTATTTGGTTTCAGTTTTAAAGCAATCAGCAATTGATCCTACTGTTAAGTCAATTAAAATCACCTTATATAGACTTTCAAAAAAATCAAACGTTATTAGCTCTCTAATTAATGCTGCTAAAAATGGTAAAAAAGTTTTAGTTCAGATAGAACTTCAAGCTAGATTTGATGAAGAAAATAATATAAAGGTATCCCAACAGTTAAAAGCAGCAGGAGTTGATATAATTTTTAGAGTAAAAGGTTTAAAGGTTCATTCAAAAATTTGTTTAATAGAAAGATTTAAGGGGAATAAAAAAAGATATTATGGATTTGTTAGTACTGGAAATTTTAATGAGTCTACAGCTAAAATATACTCAGATTTTACATTATTCACATCAAATCAAAAAATATTAAAAGAAGTTCATAAAGTTTTTGATTTCCTTAAAGCTAATTATAAAATATATGATTATAAACATCTAATTGTTTCTCCTCATCAGACTTCTAATAAACTTTTAGAACTTATAGATAACGAAATTTTAAATGTGAAGAAAGGATTAAAAGGTCATATCATTCTTAAATTAAACAGTTTTACTAGTTATAAGTTTGTGGATAAACTATATGAGGCTAGTAAATCAGGTGTCAAAATAAAATTATTAATAAGAGGTATATGTTGTTTGATTCCTGATAAAATTGGACTTAGTGAAAATATTGAGGTTAAAAGTGTTGTAGATAAATATCTTGAACACTCTAGAGTTTATGTTTTTGAAAATGCAGGCGATATGAAAATTTATATATCTTCTGCTGATTTAATGACAAGAAATATTGAGAAACGTGTAGAAGTAGCTTGTCCAATTTATCAAGATGACCTTAAAAACCAAATTCTAGAGACACTTTATATTAATGATAATGACAATGTAAAATCTAGATTGATCAATCATAATTCTCAAAATGAATTTATAATCAATTCAAAGAAAATTATAAGATCTCAATTGGATACTTATAGTTATTTTAAAAATAATTTAGATTAATTTGAAAAAAATTGCTGCTATTGATATTGGTTCTAATGCTATAAGAATGCTTATTTGTTTTGTTATTCCTTCAGGGGATAAATATATTTTTCAAAAAAACTTGTATCTAAGATTACCTATAAGACTTGGTGAAGACTCATTTAAAAGTGGAATCATATCAAATTCAAAAATTAATTTACTCACAAATGCTATTCTTTCATTTAAGTATATAATGAAAGTACATGAAGTTGAAGATTATCAGATTTATGCTACATCAGCCCTAAGAGAATCATCAAATTCAAAAGAAGTCATATCAATTGTTAAGGAAAAAACTGATTTAAAAATTGAACTTATTACTGGTCTTAAAGAAGCGACAATTATTTCTAAAGGAAATTCCCTTGAGAAAATAGGTTTCAATAAAACCTTCTTATATGTTGATGTAGGTGGAGGTAGTACTGAGTATTCAATTTTGAGAAGAGGTAAGGAAAAAATATCTAAATCATTTAAAATAGGAACTGTTAGACTCCTCAATAATTTAGTTGACGATTCTATGATAAAGGATATAAGAGACTGGTTAAGATCTAACATAGATAATGATGATAAAATTAAATTATTTGCAACAGGAGGTAACATAAATAAAATTCAATCAATGACGGACTCTAAATCTGGTAAACCTATTTCTTATCTTTCATTGAAAGATTTATCTAACACTCTATTAAAACATACTTACCATGACAGAATGGTAAAGTTTGATTTAAATCCAGATAGAGCTGATGTAATAATTCCTGCTTTAAAAATATTTATAACAACTATGGAGTCGGTTCAAGCTAATAAAATGTTTGTACCCAAGTTAGGTCTAGTAGATGGAATGGTGAATGAAATATTCTATGAAAATAATGCCAGTAAGTTAAATTCTTAACTTTAAGTCATCAATTAACTTCTCTATGTCAGGATTATTTTTTATTAAGATATCTAGTTTATCTTTACTATCTAGATAAGATTTTTTTGTATTCTCTTCTGATAATTTAACATCTACTGAAATTAAATAATTATTAAGTTCTTTTGATATAAAAGTCTGGATTCTATTTCTATATCCTTTAACTTCCTTAAAATTCATCTTATTAATTGTAGATATAGTAATGATATTATTATTAATTGAAGGATTATTCATGTTCAATAAAGAAAGAATATTATTATTGCCTTTATTTTTTTCTATATCACAGAATTTTTTCCAAACAATTTGAAAATCATTCTCTGTAAAGTCATCAGAAGGTAGGTTGTCTAGTTCTTCATTCTGTTTATCTTCAGTAGATTTTTTAAAATTTAAGCTTGCTAAAGAAAGAGAGGAGACATCTTTAGTGGGTGGAGGAGTAAACAGCTTGTTATTAGTGATAATTTCTTGATTTCCTAACTCAAAAACTTCCTCTTTTTTTAGATTTTTTAATTCTGAAGTTTTAATTAAGGATTTTTTTTTTTAATACTATCTATTGAAGCTAGTCTCATCAAGCAAAGCTCAATATGAATTCTTTTATCATTAATTTTTTGATAATTAATAAGAGAGTCATTAATAATTTGAATCATTAAAATAAGGTCTTCATCTAGAAAGTCATTAGAGTGTTCTAAATATTTTATGCTTAATTCATTTTTTAAATCAGATATTTTATCTGAAGAACCAATTTTACTAATCAAGATTTCCCTTAGATGTCTTGATAATCCACTTAAAAAATTAACATCATCAAATCCACGACTAAATATGTCATTGTAATTAGTTAGAATTCCTGGTATGTCTTTATTTTTTATTAAGCTTGATAAATCGAAATATGTTTCATAATCTAAAACATTTAGATTTAAAGTTACATCAGTAATTGTCAAATTAGAATCAGTAAAACTAACTAATCTATCAAACATAGATAAGGCGTCCCTTATTGAGCCATCAGATTTTTCAGAAATTAATGATAATGAATTTTCATCAAACTTAATTTTTTTGTCTTTACAAATACTGGCCAATAGTTTGGTTATTGAAGAGATGTCAACTTTTTTAAAGTCATAAATTTGACATCTAGATAAAATTGTTGGTATAATTTTATTTTTTTCTGTTGTTGCTAGTATAAATACAACATGTTTTGGAGGCTCTTCTAATGATTTTAAGAAGGCGTTAAAAGCAGCATTTGAAAGCATATGAACCTCATCTATTATGTAGACTTTATATTTTCCAATTTGAGGAGGTATACGAATTTGATCAGTAATGTTTCTAATATCCTCAACAGAATTATTAGATGCTGCATCAAGTTCAAAAATATTATACTCAAAATTCTCCTCTAAATCATTTATTTTTTTCGCTAGAATTCTTGCGCATGAAGTTTTACCTACACCTCTTGGTCCACAAAAAAGAAGTGCTTGTGGAATATGATCATTTTTTATAGCATTTAAAAGGGTCTTGACAATAGCATCTTGACCTATCATATCACTGAAATCTTTCGGTCTATATTCAGAAGCTGATGAAATTGAGGAATTATTCATTATTAACAAATATAGAGATTGAGAAAAATTAATTCTTAAATGATATTTTTTTTTTAATAAAATTATCAACAAATACTATATTTGTCATGCAAGCCGTCTTATCGCTGATTTTTCAGAGGAAAGTCCGGACACCAAAGAGTAATGCAGCGGGTAATACCCGTCATCTATTTATAGATAGGAATAGTGCAACAGAAAGTATGTACAGGTAATGCTGTAGTGGAATCTTGTAAACTCTGCATGGTGAAACGCCAAGTATATCTACATTTTAAAATTACTCGTTTTAAGTAGAAGGGTAGGCGGTATGAATATAATAGTAATATTATATCTAGATAAATGATAAGGCTCGACAGAATCCGGCTTACAGGCTTGCTTTTTTTATAATAGATAATATAGAAGAACCATATTTTCTTTCTTCTATATTTTTATTATATTCTTTTAAAGTGATATTTGAGCTATGTTCAATTATTATTTCTCCCTCATTACGGAGAATCTCATTTTTTTTTATTAGATCTATCAGTTCAATATATTGTTTAATTGAAAAATTATAAGGTGGGTCTGCAAAAATTATATCAAAGCTTTTCTTTTGATTTTTTAAAAAAATTTCATAATCAATCTTTTTTGTTTGAATATTTAACTCAAGAATTGATGAAGTTTTATTAATAAATTTGATGCAGTCATTATTATTATCAATTGATAGAATTTCAGAACACCCTCTAGATGCAAATTCATAAGAAATGTTTCCTGTTCCAGAAAATAAGTCTAATACAATTAATTCATCATAATTAAACTTATTTGAGATTATATTAAAAAGGGATTCTTTAACCTTATCAGTAGTCGGTCTAACTGGCAGGTTCTTAGGAGCTCTAATAGATATACTTTTTTTAGTTCCGGATATAATTCTCATTTATGATTGAAAAAAATGGTGAGTCATGAATTATTATAGAACTATTATCATCTTGTATGAAATCAATTACGGAGTATTTTGAAGCTATATCGTAATAATCTTTGAATTTTTCAAATTTCCCTAAGAATATAACTTTATCTGTTTTATTTGAACCTTCATAATTCTTTAGAACAAAGAAAAGATAATACAAAAACTCATTTTCATCGTTGATTTTAAATGAATTAAAGAAAATAAATTCATTATTGTTAAAAATTATTATATCAAATGATTTATTATTTAGGTTAACAAAAAAAGATAATCCTTTTGGTTTTAAAACTTTATCAATAAGGAAGTTATAGAGATATGTAAAATAGTTATTATATGAATGTTCTAATTTAGATTTATTTAGCAAGTCAATTAAGTTATCTGAAATAGAGTAAACGACTTTAATTTTTTTATCATTAGATGTATCTGATAAAATAGTTTTTGCTGAGACTGTATTAGTTATTAAATACTTAGACTTAATATTGTTGTCAAAGTATAAAGATGGAACAATAGATGGGTGAGAATTGAAATAAATTAACTCAACTAAATCACTAGATGAATTTAATATAAAATCAATAGATTTCGATAAGTAGTCTTCTGAAAAATCTAATATTAGGTTATCATCTGATGATTCAATATGAATGATAGATTCAAATTGGTAAACAAATGTTTTTTTGATTTTACTCTTTGTTTTTTGCATCAAAAATCGTAGGCCAGTTTCCGCTAGTACTTACCTCTGTCATAGAACCTAAAATTATCTCAGTTCCGTTAACTCCATCAACAGAAATAACCTTATTTTCTTGATCTAATAAATCTTTATTTTGATCAAAAAGGACAATATCTTTTTTGACTTTAACTTCAAAAACAGGGACATTATAACCATTTTTATCAATTATATCTGATTTGATAGAAAATTTAGAATCTGTTCCTTCTATTGGAACTTTCGCCATCATCTTATATGATTCATTTTGACCAAAAAGAGAATCTTTTACTGAAACAAATCCAAGTGTGTCAACTATTTCAATCTCTTTTAACATATCAATTCTATATGTTCTATTATATTCTAGATAAGATGAATCTCTTTTTTCAATAAGCGTAAAAATACCAGTATCAATAAAGCTTACAAGACTGTCAAAGTTGTTTGCGTAGAAACCTCTTACATCTTTATGAGCGATCTGAGCATTTCTTATATCTTTTAATCTATTAATAACTTGAGTATATCTATCGTTTTTAACTTGGTTAAATTTTATAGGTCCGTTAATAGAGCTGTATATTTGTGTTGCAAAAAAGATTGATAGCAACCATAAAGAGAATTCTAATGCACGTTTTTTATTCATCTTGGTAATTTTTGATTCTAACAAATCTACAATTTTTTTTTTTTCGTGAAACAATATATAAATGAATTATATTAGAAAAATATTTTAAATGAAAACTATAGCTTTAATCCCCGCTAGACTGGAGTCTAAAAGGTTTCCAAATAAATTACTCAAAAAAATTAATGGAACCCCCATAATACTCAAAACATACAGATCTGCGTTAGAAACAAAACTTTTTGATGAAGTATATGTAGTTAGTGGTAATAATGAAATCATAGATCTCATAAGAGCTGAAGATGGTCTTACCTTTAAATCGTTAAAAAATCATGCTTCGGGAACTGACAGAATAGCTGAGGCAGCAGCCAATATAGATTACGATATAGTTGTTAATCTTCAAGGTGATGAACCGTTTATTAATAAATTAGCTATTAGTGATTTAATAAAGTCTTTTAATGATCCAGATGTTCAAATAGCTTCATTAATAACTAAGTTTGAATCCTTTGATGAAATAGAAAACCCTAATAATGTTAAAGTTATAGTTGATAAAAACAATGATGCTATATACTTTTCAAGACTTGCAATCCCTTATAATTCTAAGAAAATAGAAGATTTTAATCGACATATAGGTGTTTATGCTTTTTTAAGAGATGCATTAATTGATTTTTCAAGTCTAGAAAGATCAAAACTTGAAATAATTGAAAGTCTTGAAGGAATTAGAATTATTGAGAATTCAAAAAAGATTAGAATGGTAAGTACATCATTTCATGGTATATCTATTGACACACCTGAAGACCTAATAAAAGCTGAAAACTTAATTTCAAAAAAATGATTAAAATATTATCAAAATTTATTTTAAGCAAAATCATAGGCTGGAAAGTTATTGGCTCTTTACCTGTAAACAAAAAATATATTATTGCTGTAGTTCCTCATTCAAGCTATTTTGATCTAATAGTTGCTGTTTTAATAAGGACTTATTCGGGTGTAAAAATTAAATTTATTGGTAAAAAAGAATTATTTAATCCTGTTACAGCATTTTTTTTTAGATTTCTGGGTGGAATTCCTGTTAATAGAAATAAAAATACAAATCTAGTTGATGCAGTTGTTAATCTTTTTCATACAAATAAAATTCAAATTCTTGCAATAGCTCCGGAGGGTACAAGAAAAAAAGTAAATAAATGGAAAACAGGATTCTATTATATTGCATTAAAAGCAGAATTACCAATACTAATGGTCTCTTTTGATTATGATAGAAAAGAAGTTAAAATCAATGATAAGTTTAATCCAACAGGAAATATTGAAAGTGATTTTAATGTGCTTGAGAATATGGTTAGTGATGTAGTATTTAGGAATAAGATTTAATTTTCTGATTTCATGTTATGATAAACATTTTGAATATCTTCATCCTCATCAATCATGTTTATCAACTTTTCTACTTTAATCATTTTTTCTTCATCAAGATCTTTTAAATTAATTGCCTCCCTTTCAAAGTCACTTGATGTAATCTCAAGCTTTCTTTTTTCTAATTCTTTTTGAATTGATCCAAAATTTTCAAAATTTGCAGTAATACTTATTTCACTTTCTGATTTACTTAGATCTATTGCACCAAAATCTATTAAGTCTAATTCAAGTTCTTCGATATCTAAACCTTCATCTTTTATTTGAAAAAAACATAAATGTTTAAATAAAAAATCAACTGATCCCGATGTGGCAAGATTACCATCACACTTATTAAAGTAACTTCTTATGTTAGCTACAGTTCTGTTATTGTTATCTGTAGCAGCTTCAACAAGAATAGCAATTCCGTGTGGAGCATACCCTTCTAATAAAACTTCTTTAAAGTCTTCTGTGCTTTTCTCAGATGCCTTTTTTATAGCTCTTTCAATATTCTCTTTAGGCATATTAGCAGCCTTAGCATTCTGAATTATTGCTCTTAATTTTGAATTTGAAATTGGGTCAGGTCCTAAATCTTTTACAGCAATTATTATCTCCCTTCCAATTCTAGTGAAAGTTTTAGCCATATTAGACCATCTTTTCATTTTCCTGGCTTTTCTAAATTCAAATGCTCTACCCATACTAAATAAATGGTGTTTTTACAATCTCTGCTTCATTAAGATTGTTTCTAATTTTTATATAAATTAAATCATCTTTAAGATTTATACAGTTGATATATGCAAGACCAATTCCTTTCTTAAGAAGAGGTGAGAAGGTACCGGATGTTACGTGTCCAATTAATTCATTATCTCTACTAAATATTTTATATCCTTTTCTTGGAATTGACTTTTCTGTTAACTTAAACCCAACTAACTTTTTATTGCATCCATCTTGGATCTGATTATTAATTATTACACTACCTATAAAATTAGTTTCAACTTTAGTAATCCATCTTAAATTTGCTTCTTCAGGGGAGGTATTTTCATTAATATCATTTCCATACAAACAATACCCCATCTCAATTCTTAGAGTATCCCTAGCAGCTAGCCCAATTGGCTTCAGATCAAATTCGTTTTTAGTAAATAAAGCATCCCAGACATGAATAGCACTATCATTGGGTATGTATAGCTCATATCCACCGGAACCAGTATATCCAGTTTTAGAAATCATAATATTTTTAAACCCCGCGAAAGATGAAACAGTAAATGAATAATTTGGCAGTAATGATAGGTTTTCATTAGTGAATTTTTGACATAATTCTTCAGCATTAGGTCCTTGAATAGCTAGAAGTGATATTTCATTTGATAAATTAATTACACTACAATTAAAATCTTTATTTTGTTTTTTAATCCATTCCCAATCTTTAGATATATTTGAAGCATTTACAACCAGGAGGTATTTTTCTATCTCAATTCTATACACAATAAGATCATCAATAATTCCACCTAATTCATTAGTTAGACAGTTGTATTGTGCTTTTCCTATTTTTATTTTTGATATATCGTTAGAGCATAGGTGTTGAACAAAATTTATAGCATTTGATCCTGAAATTTCTATCTCACCCATATGAGACACATCAAACACTCCAACATTGTTTCTGACATGCAAGTGTTCTTCATTTACAGATGAATAGCTAACAGGCATCATATAGCCGGCAAAATCTACAATTTTTGCATTTAATTTTTCATGTCTATCAAAAAGAACTGTTTTTTTCATTAATTTGATCTATAAATAAATTTTTATGAAATTCAAAAATACTCTTTTTTTATTATTAATTTTTTCTTCTACATGTATTCTTTCAAGTCAACAATACAATGATGATTTAGGATCTGATTTTCATAAAAAGAAAAGACAAGAATTCAGAAATCAAATGCCTGCAAATAGCATTGCATTTTTTTTCACAGCTCCAATAATGAAAAGATCAAATGACACAGACTTTATGTATCATCAAGATCCAAATTATTATTATTTAACAGGTTGGAGAGAGCCACATGGTGTTCTTGTTATATTCAAGGATAATCAGCAAGATGATAATGGTTTTTACAATGAAATACTTTTTGTCAGAGAGAGGAATGAATATAGAGAAATGTGGGATGGAAAAAGACTTGGTTTAAAAGGTGCTAAAAACATGAATTTTGATAGAGTTTTGCTTAGATCTGATTTTATTGAAAATTCTATCAAAATTGAAGATTTCTCAAATGTTTTAAACATGAATATTAGAGATGATGTTAGAGACTTTAAAGACGATAAATATGATTTATATAACATTCAAAATAAGTTCTTGGAAATCATTAATAGTAAATCATTTTCAGATAATTTAGGAGATCTAAAAAGGGAATTTAAAAACACTTCTGTAGATAATATTATGTCTAGTCTAAGACAAAAAAAAGATTCTTTAGAGATTAAACTTTTAACTAAAGCTATCAAAATATCTTCATTAGCTCAAATTGAGGTTATGAAAGCTATTCATGGTGAAATGACAGAAAGAGAAATTCAAGGCATACATGAATTTATTTATAGAAAATATGGTGCTGCTCATGAGGGTTATAATTCGATTGTAGGTGCAGGTGCTAATTCATGTATTTTACATTATGTGACAAATGATGATATTAATATTGATAATCAACTAATTCTAATGGATTTAGGTGCAGAATATAGAGGTTATACTGCAGATGTAACTAGAACAATTCCAGTAAATGGTAAATTCTCAGTAGAGCAAAAGGAAATATATGATTTAGTATATAGGTCACAAGAAGAAGCTATAAAAAAAGCTGTAGTAGGTAACACATTTAGTGATATTTATACAGAAAGTCTTGAAATAATATCTACTGGGTTAATTAGGTTAGGTATTATTGATGATGCCAGCGAAGCCAGAAAATACTATCCTCATGGAGTTTCTCATCATATAGGATTAGATGTTCATGATCCTGGATCTAGGACATTAGAAAAAAACATGGTTATAACAGTAGAGCCAGGCATTTATATTCCTGAGAACAGTGATTGTGATCCAAAATGGTGGAATATAGGAGTTAGAATTGAGGATGATATCTTAATAACTGATTCAGAGCCTATAAATCTTTCAGACGATGCTCCAAGGTCATCAAATGAAATTGAAAAGCTTATGAAGCAAGAGAGTCCAATCAATCAATTAGTACTTCCAGATATAAATGGTTAACTTCTGTTAAGCAAAATTTCTTTAAGTTCAGAATAACTATCAATTAATTGAGTTGTCTTTTCTTTTTTTAAAATTTCTTTAATTGAATTAGGATATTTTATCTTTGATTTAATAGTTTCTTCAACAATATTTTTGAATTTTATTGTATGTGCAGTTGAAATGAAAATCCCATTTACATCATCTTTATTAATATCCATATACTCTTTTAATCCCAGATAACCAATTGCTGAATGAGGATCTAAAAGGTAATGTTGTGAGTTGTACAACCTTTTTATAGTTTCTTTAGTTTCTCTATCATCATAACTATACCCTGATATATTTTTTCTTATTTTTTGTAAGTCATTATTGAATATTCTTTGTATTCTAATGAAATTACTGGGATTTGATACATCCATTGCATTTGAAATTGTTTGCTGTGTATCATTAGGTTCAAAAATACCATCCCTAATGTATCTTGGTATAGTATCATTAATGTTTGTAGATGCAATAAAATGATCAATAGGTAACCCCATTGACTTTCCTAAAATACCTGCGCATATATTTCCAAAGTTACCGCTTGGAACAGAAAAGATGTTTTTCTTCTTGTTTTTAATTTTTTTATATGCTAAAAAATAATAAAACATTTGAGGGAGCCATCTAGCTACATTGATTGAGTTTGCTGATGTTAGAGCTATTTTTCTATTAATTTCTTCATCGTTAAAAGCTCTTTTAACCATTGATTGACATAAATCAAAATCACCTTCTACTTCAATTGCATTGACATATGATCCATTTGTAGTTATCTGTTTTTCTTGAACTTCACTAATTTTTCCTTTAGGATATAATATACATACATCAATATCCTTTGTTCCAGAAAAACCATTTGCTACAGCACCTCCAGTATCACCTGACGTGGCAACTAAAACAGTAATTTTTTTTGAAGTATAGCTATCCTTAAAATAATCTAGACATAATGCCATAAACTTAGCACCTATATCCTTGAAAGCTAATGTTGGTCCATGATAAAGTTCAAGAGAATATATAGATTTTTCTATTTTTTTAAGAGGAATTTTAAAAGATACAGTATCCTTAACAATATCTAATAATTTGTTTTTTGGAATTTCATCACCGATATATTTTCTTATAACTTCATAACAAATCTCAAAATCATCTATATTTTTCAGTGATTCAATAAAACTTGCAGATAGTTTAACCTCATTCTTAGGAAAATATAAACCTTTATCAGGAGCTAATCCATTTATAACAGCCTTCTTAAACGAAGTTGGTGCTGAGTTGTGATTTAAGCTTATATATTTCACTTTGATTCAAGAATTTTTATTCCTGTTGAGTTAATTTTAGAAATAAATCCATCATAATCAATTTTTGATTTATCAAAATGATTAGTTGTGGCTTCTAAAATTTTCCCCGAGATAATAGTATCGTTTGATAATGAAAAAATTGATGGTCCAGAACCTGAAATTCCTACCGCAATAGCACCATTGCTCATAGATATATTTTTGATCTTATCAAACTCTGGTATTAACATTCTTCTATTAGGCTCTACAACAATATCTACAACAGATCTAGACATTAAATCATAGTCTTCAGAATATAAACTACTAATAAAGGAACCAAGATTTGCAGACTGTTGAACCATTTTCTCAATCTTGACCTTATTTTTCACAACTTTTCTCGAATCTGAAGTTTTAATCTCAATATTAGGCCTAATTATTACTGTCTCTAAGCTTTTTGGTGATGGAAGTTTTATAATATCAATTTCATCAATTGACCTAACTAAAGTAATCCCACCCAAGATTATTGGGGCAACATTATCTGCATGATATGAACCACTTACAAATTTTTCGCCTTCCATTGAGAATTTAATTAAATCCAATTGGCTAAAAGGTGAATCAAGAAGTTGATTAATTGCAAATACTGTTCCAGCAGAACTAGCAGCAGAACTTCCAATTCCACTTCCAGGCTTAATACCCTTCTTTATTTCAATTTCAAAACCATGATCAATATTAGTATTCTTAAGTAGAGCCTGTGCGGCAATTCCAGCTACATTTTTATTAATGTCTTTAGAAATATCATATTCATCATTTGACTTGATAGTTATTTCTTTTTTATTGGTTTTTGTGACAGTAATTTCATCTCCTCTATTTTCAAGACAAACACCAAGAATATCATATCCACAAGATAAATTAGTAATACTTCCAGGTGAAAAAACTTTTATACTATCCATTCTCTTGACTAGCTTTTATGATATCAGCAAAAACACCTGATGCAGTGAATTCTCCTCCTGCACCTGCTCCTTTTACAACTAAAGGTGACTTTTTATATCTCTCAGTATGAAAAACCGTAATATTATCACTTCCAACTAGGTTGTAAAATGGATGGTTACTCTTGACTGCTTTAAGACCAACACTAGCTTTACCTTTTTCAAGTTTTGCTACAAATTTTAATCTTGAATTATTTTCTTTGGCATCTTCTAAAATAGCATTAAAATGATCATTATTTTTCTTTAATGATGATAGAAATTCATCTTTAGATTTCGCATTTACAGATTCATCTGGTAAAAAATGATTTTTGTTAATGTCTTTAAACTCAAGCTTGTAGCCGCTTTCTCTAGCTAGAATTAAGATTTTTCTTGACACATCAATACCACATAAATCTATTTTTGGATCTGGTTCTGTATAACCTAAATCCACTGCATTTGTGACTATCTCATGGAAAGTATTAATCTCTTGAAAATTATTGAAAATATAATTTAAAGTTCCAGAAAGTACTGCTTCAATCTTTATTATTTTATCACCAGAATTTATTAGATTATTTAATGTACTGATAACTGGAAGTGCAGCGCCGACATTGGTTTCATATAAAAAAGGTGCATTATTATCTCTAGATAAAGATTTTAGCTCTTCATAGTTGGTATATACATCTGAATTAGCAATCTTATTACATGTAATAATTCCTATACCATTTTTTAAATATCCTTTGTAAGTATTTGCTATTAAATCACTTGCGGTATTATCTATAAATAAACTATTCCTCAAATTTAATTCTAAAACTTTTTCTTGAAAAATGTTCCTGTCTGCATTAGTTTTTGAATCATCTAACAGTTTTTTCCAGTTTTCAAGATCAATTTCAGAATCTGATATGATCATTTTACTGGAGTTAGATATCCCAAATACTTTTAGGTTTAATTTTAAATTATTAGCAATAAATTTTTTCTGACTTTTAATTTGTTCAATTAAAAATCCGCCAACATTACCAACTCCTGTTATAAAAACATGTACATCTTTTAGATTCTCTTCAAAGAAAGTCTCATGCAAAGCATTTAATGCTTTCTTGGTATTATTTTCATCAATTATAATTGATATGTTTCTCTCAGACGCACCTTGAGCAATAGCCCTAATATTTATATTATTTTGTCCTAGTGAATTGAATAACTTTCCACTTATTCCTTTTTTACTTTTCATCTTATCTCCAACTATAGCAATATTAGATAAGTTAGATTCTATTTGAGATTCATTTATTCTTTTTTGAGATATTTCAAATTCAAACTCTTTATCAATTACTTTTTTAGCAGATGATGCATCATCTGAATCAATAGCAATACAAATTGAAAATTCAGAAGAAGCTTGAGTAATCATTACTACATTAATTTGATGTATTGATAATGATTCAAAAAATCGTTTTGAAAATCCAGGAACTCCAACCATACCAGAACCTTCAAAATTAAGTATAGAAATGTTTTCTATATGACTTATGCCTTTGACGATCTCATCTCCATCAAGTTTAGTTGAATTTGAAATGCAAGTGCCATTATCTTCTGGCTTAAAAGTATTTTTTATATATACAGGTATATTATCCTCTATTAATGGTTGAAGAGTTGGAAAGTAAATAACTTTTGCACCAAAAAAAGAAAGCTCCATAGCTTCTTTATATGAGAGGAATTCTATTGGTGATGCTTTCTTAACAAGTTTTGGATTTGCACTATAAACTCCACTAACATCTGTCCAAATTTCTAAAGTTTTTGCATCACTATATTTTGCAATTATTGCAGCTGTGTAATCAGATCCACCTCTTCCTAAGTTTGAAATTTCATTTTTTTCATTTGAGCATATAAATCCAGGAGCAATAATAAACTTTGATTTAATTAAGTTTAGTTTATTTTTAATACTGATAGAAGATTTATCACTATCTAGAACCTCATTGTTATTAAATTCTTTACTAAAAATAATCTCTTTAGAATTAATTATAGATATATCAAAGTTCTTTTGTTTTAGAATTTCAAAAATTATATTACTAGACAGTATTTCTCCAAGAGTTAAGACTTTTGAAATAGTTTTTTGTGTTACTTCATCAATTGTTGAAATAGCATCTAAGATATCTTCAAGTTCATTAAGTTTTTCTTTAAGGAAACTCTTTAAGGAAGCTTGATCATTTAAACTAGAAAGATTTTCTATTACTTCTAAATGTCTATTTTCAATTTCTTTTATTATGCCTTCAGTTGATTTTCCTTTTAAATGAAGGCATTTTTGAAGAAGATTAGTAACACCACTAAATGCAGATACAATAATGATTAAGTTATCATCATTTTGTTTTAAAATGGAAATTACCTTTGATATAGATTTTGAATCAGCGACTGAAGTGCCACCAAATTTTAGAACTTTCAAGAAGCTATTTCTTTTTTATTTATTAATAGTATCAAATTATCTTGATCAGGTTTATGATCAACGTATAATTTATCTCCGGGTTTTATCTTATCTGAAACAAGGTTTTCTGCAATCAAGTCTTCAATATACTTTTGAATCATTCTATTAAGAGGTCTAGCACCATTTTTTTCATCAAACCCTTTGTCACATATGAATGATTTAGCTTTTGGTGAAATTGATAAATCATAACCTATGTTGCTAACTCTTTGTTTCAGTTTATTAATTTCTATTGTAATAATTTTATTAATCTCTTTAATAGTGAGTGAGTTAAATATTATACAATCATCAATTCTATTTAAAAATTCAGGAGCAAAGGTGTTTTTTAATGCTCTTTGAATAACTTTTTGTTCAGTTTTAGATGTTTGATCAACAGAAGATTTAGTTTCAAAACCAACCCCTATACCAAAGTCATTAATTTGTTTTACACCTATATTAGAAGTCATGATTATAATAGTATTTTGGAAGTTTATTTTTCTTCCCACACTATCTGTTAAGAACCCATCATCGAGAATTTGAAGAAGCATGCTATATATATCAGGATGCCCTTTTTCAATTTCATCGAACAAAACAACGGAATAAGGTCTACGTTTGACCTTCTCAGTTAATTGCCCTCCTTCTTCATAACCAACATATCCGGGAGGTGCTCCTATTAGTCTAGATACAGAGAATTTTTCCATATACTCACTCATATCAATTCTAATCAAGTTTTCTTCTGATTCAAATATCTCTGAGGCTAAGACTTTCGCTAATTGGGTTTTTCCAACACCAGTTTGTCCAAGAAAGATAAATGAACCAATAGGTCGGTTAGGAGAATTTAAACCTGCTCTATTTCTTTGGATTGATTTTACAACTTTAGATACAGCCTCATCTTGTCCAATGATTTTGTCTTTAATTAATTTTTCAAGTTTTACTAATTTATTTTTTTCAGTTGACACAATTTTATTAACAGGAATATTAGTCATCATTGAAACAACATCAGCAATTTCATTTTCATCAACTTTCACCCTGTTTGATTTTGAATCTTCATGCCATCTATTTTGAGCTTCAATTAACTTTTTTTCAACTCTTTTTTCATCGTCACGAAGCTTAGCTGCTTCCTCATATTTCTGTTTTTTTACAACAGAGTTTTTTAGTTCTCTAACATCCTCTAGTTGTTTCTCCATTAGAACAACTTCTTCTGGGACATCCATATTGTTTATATGAGCTCTAGATCCAGCTTCATCTAATGCATCAATGGCTTTATCTGGAAGAAATCTGTCTGTAATGTATCTTTGACTGAGCTCTACACAAGCAACTAATGCTTCATCAGTATAGTTCACATTATGATGAGATTCATATTTATCTTTTATATTTCTCAAAATTTCAATTGTTTCCTCCTTATTAGTTTCTTCTACAAGAATTTTTTGAAACCTTCTTTCAAGAGCACCGTCTTTTTCAATGTGTTGACTGTATTCGTTTAATGTTGTAGCACCTATACATTGTATTTCACCTCTAGCTAAGGCAGGTTTGAACATATTAGATGCATCTAGGCTACCTGTAGCACCTCCAGCACCAACTATTGTATGAATTTCATCAATAAATAAAATTACATTTCTATTTTTTTCAAGCTCATTCATTACAGCTTTCATTCTTTCCTCAAATTGTCCTCTATATTTTGTCCCAGCTACTAAACTTGCAAGATCAAGAGTTATCACCCTTTTTCCATATAAGATTCTTGAAACTTTTTTCTGAATTATTCTAAGAGCTAAACCTTCAGCAATAGCTGACTTTCCTACACCAGGCTCTCCTATTAAAAGAGGATTATTCTTTTTTCTTCTACTTAGTATCTGAGATACTCTTTGAATCTCTTTATCTCTACCTATTACAGGATCTAATTTGTTAGATTCAGCAAGTGCAGTCATATCTCTTCCAAAATTATCCAATACAGGAGTTTTAGTGTTAGAAGTTGATTTTGATTTTTGTTTAGTTGAAAATGGATTTTTAGAAGACTCTTCTGAATCATCTTTTTCATCTGGAAAAGCAGAAGATGTAGGATATTCTATTATATCGTCAGATCCACCTTCATTTATCATAGATTTAAATTTTTCTTTAACGTTGTCATAACTAATATCCATTTTAGATAAGACCTTAGTAATAGGATCGTTATCATTTCTTAAAATGCATAATAGTAAATGAGCAGTATTAATATTTGTGCTTTGAAAAAGCTTTGCCTCTAAAAAAGTTGTTTTAAGTGCTCTTTCTGCTTGCCTAGTTAGATGTAGGTTCTTCTTTTCATTTAACCCAATAGATGAACTATCAATAATTGCAGGATTTAATAGCTCAACTTTCTTTCTAAGTTCGTTAAGGTTTACTTCAATTGAATTCAGAATTGATATAGCTTTACCGCCGCCATCTCTAAGCATTCCAAGAAGTAAATGCTCGGTTCCTATTTGTTTATGACCTAATCTTAAAGCCTCTTCCTTACTGTAGGAAATCACATCTTTAACTCTAGAAGAAAAATTATCATCCATTATCAATTATTTGTTGACTAAAATATACCATTAATATAAATAAACAAAGAAAATGATTACACTAATTGTTTATTTTGAGATAAAACTTTTCAATTTATAATGTTAATAAATATTCTTTTTTTGTATCACTTTATTTAATAATAATAACCCTTGATTATTTATTTTAGCAATAATATATTGTTATGGAAAAAGAAAAATTAATACCAATAAAAATTGAAGATGAAATGAAGTCAGCTTACATCGATTATTCGATGTCTGTTATTGTCTCAAGAGCCCTTCCAGATGTAAGAGACGGTCTAAAGCCTGTTCATAGAAGAGTGCTGTTTGGTATGAATGAAATGGGAGTTAGATCAACATCATCTTACAAAAAATCTGCCAGAATAGTTGGAGACGTTATGGGTAAATATCATCCTCATGGTGATAGTTCAGTATACGATACTATGGTAAGAATGGCTCAAGAATGGAGCTTGAGATATAATTTAGTAGATGGACAAGGAAATTTTGGATCTGTAGATGGTGATAGTCCAGCCGCAATGAGATATACAGAGGCTAGAATGCAAAAAATATCAGAAGATCTATTATCTGATATTGATAAGGAGACTGTAGATTTTCAGCTTAATTTTGATGATACCATTATGGAGCCCACAGTTCTTCCAACTAGAGTTCCTGCTTTAATTATAAATGGAGCTTCTGGAATTGCAGTTGGAATGGCTACAAATATGCCTCCCCATAATCTTTCTGAAGTTATAGATGGAATTATGCAATATATCGATAATAATGATGTTACAATTGATGAGCTTATTAACCATATAAAAGCTCCTGACTTTCCAACAGGTGGAACAATTTATGGTTATGATGGAGTTAAGGAAGCCTTCCACACAGGAAAGGGGAGGGTAGTAATGAGAGGAAAAGCAATTATTGAAAATGTCAATGACAGAGAATGTATTATAGTATCTGAAATTCCATATCAGGTTAATAAGGCTGATATGATTAAAAAAACTGCAGATTTAATTAATGATGGAAAAATTGAAGGTATTTCTACAATTAGAGATGAGTCAGATAGAAATGGAATGAGAATTGTGTATGTACTTAAAAGAGATTCAATTCCAAATATAGTTTTAAATAAACTTTATAAGTATACTTCTCTACAATCCTCATTTAGTGTTAACAATGTTGCTCTTGTAAATGGAAGACCACAGCTTTTAAATCTTAAAGATTTAATTCATCATTTTGTTGATCATAGACATGATGTAGTCGTAAAAAGGACTAACTACGAACTGAAGAAAGCTGAGCAAAGAGCTCATATATTAGAAGGTTTAATTATTGCAAGTGATAATATTGATGATGTTATAGATTTAATCAAAAAATCTTCAAACGCAGAAGAAGCAAGATTAAAACTTGAAAAAAAATATAAACTTTCTGAGATACAAGCTAAGGCTATAATTGAGATGAGGTTAAGACAGTTAACAGGTCTGGAGCAAAACAAATTAAGAGAAGAGTATGACGAACTTAAAAAAATAATTAAAGGCTTTAAAGAATTGTTAGATAGTAAGCCTATGAGAATGAATCTTATTAAAGAAGAGTTGTCTGTTATTAAAGAAAAATATGGAGATGAGAGAAGATCTGTAATTGAATATGCAGGTGGTGATTTTAGGGTTGAAGATATTATTCCAGATGAAAAAGTTGTAATAACTATATCTCATGCTGGTTATATAAAGAGAACTCCTCTTACAGAATATAAAACTCAAAATAGGGGAGGTGTTGGTCAAAAAGCATCTAAAACTAGAGATGAAGACTTTTTAGAGGACTTATTTGTAGGCACAAATCACCAATACATGTTGTTTTTTACTCAAAAAGGTAAATGTTTCTGGATGAGAGTTTATGAGATTCCTGAAGGTTCAAAGAATTCAAAGGGAAGAGCTATTCAAAATCTCATTAATATAGAACAAGATGATAGAATTAAAGCTTTTATCTGTACTCAAGACTTGAAAGATGAAGAGTATGTAAATAGTAATTATGTAATTATGGCTACAAAAATGGGTCAAGTAAAGAAAACTTCTTTAGAACAATATTCTAGACCTAGATCTAATGGCATAAATGCCATTACAATCAAAGAAGGAGACGAACTACTAGCGGCTAAACTGACAAATGGAAACAGTCAAATTATGCTTGCTGTTCAATCTGGAAAAGCAATCAGATTTGAAGAAAGTAAAACTAGGCCGATGGGAAGAAATGCTTCTGGAGTTAGAGGGATTAGGTTGAAAGATAGTAAAGATGTGGTTGTTGGAATGATTTCGGTGAATGATATGGACGCTAATATATTAGTTGTTTCTGAAAATGGTTATGGTAAAAGATCATCTCTTGAAGACTATAGATTAACTAATAGGGGAGGTAAAGGTGTAAAAACTATATCTATTACAGAAAAAACTGGTAAATTAGTGACCTTAAAAAGTGTCTCTGACAATGACGATTTAATGATTATTAATAAATCAGGTATTGCAATTAGAATGCAAGTTGAAGATCTTAGAGTTATGGGAAGAGCAACTCAGGGTGTTAAGGTTATCAGTATAAAAGATGGTGATAGCATTGCAGCTGTTGCTAAAGTTATGAAAGATGATGATGATCTTGAAGATATTAATGAAATTGAATTTACAGGAGATTCTGTTTAAATAATAAAAACATGAAAAAACTTATACTATTTATTTTACTAATTGCATTCTCTTTTGCAAATGCTCAGAAGAAAGAACTTAGAAATGCAAATAAATTCTTTACTGCTGGAGAGTATTCTTCAGCAATTGATCTTCTTGAATCTTCTGTGGATTTGTTTGATTCAAGTGATGATAAAATTAAGGCGCAAGTAATGTTTCTATATGGTAAGCTTCACACATCTATGGATGATTTTGAATTAGCTATTAAAGCCTTTGATATGTCAAAAAACTTAGGGACTAGTGATCAATTATTAAATCCTGAGATAAATAGACTTGAAACTGCAATAATTACTAGCGCTGTTGGTGATAATGAAACTGAAAATTTTAGTAGTGCAGCTGTAAAGCTTAAATTGGTTTATGATTTAAATACTGAAACAAATAAAGAATATTTATATTATGCTGCCTCCTCTGCTGTTAACTCACTAGATTATCCATTAGCTCTTGAGTATTATGAATTACTAAGAGATATTAAATATGATGGTATTGAAACAAAATTTTTTATTACTGAAGTATCTTCTGGAAATGAAATCGAGATAAATTCTGAAACAGAATTTAATTTATTACAAAAATCAAAAGAGTATGATAATGCCAGAGAAGAAGATACAGATTCAAAGTTTCCAGAAATAGTTAAAAACATTGCACTTATTTATAAAGAGTTAGGTCAAAAGGATAAAGCATTAGCTGCAATTGAAGCTGCTAGATTATCCAATCCTGATGATGTAGGTCTTATAATGACTGCTGCAAATATTTATTTTGAACTTGGAAATAAAGAAGCCTTTAAGGTGGCAATGTCTGAAGCTATTGAAAAAGAACCAAATAACCCTATTCTATACTATAACTTAGGTGTAGTAAGTTCTGATCTTGGAGAAAAAGATGATGCAATTTCTTATTATGAAAAATCAATAGACCTAGATCCTACTAATGAAAATAGTTACTTGAACTTAGTTGCTCTAATTCTAGAAGGTGAACAAGATATTGTAAGTCAGATGAATAGTTTAGGTACCTCTAGGTCTGATAATTTAAAATATGATCAGCTTAAGGAGTCTAGAGAAAATCTATATAAACAATGTATTCCTATTCTAAAGGATTTGATAGCTATTAATAATAATATTGAAGCTATTAGAACTCTTATGAATATCTACGGAACTATTGGTGATAATGCTGGCTATATGGAGATGAAAAATCTTTTGGAACAACAAGATTAAATATTTCTTTTTCAGGTCATTTTTTTATCTAAATTTGTAAACTCTTTTGGAGAGGTGCCAGAGTGGTAATGGAGCAGATTGCTAATCTGTCAACGTGTAAACGTTGCCTGGGTTCGAATCCCAGTCTCTCCGCATAATGGTCGCGTAGCTCAGCTGGATAGAGCATCTGCCTTCTAAGCAGACGGTCATAGGTTCGAATCCTATCGCGATCACTTCTTTTTATATAATAAGATTGTTTAAAGTCATAAATTACTTTGAACAATCTTTTTTTATATTGTAGGATAATAATGATGAAAAAAATAATAATTCTTATTATTCTAGTATGTTTCTCCTGTAAACCTCAAACAGATATTGACCTAAATCCAAATTTTGTTTTTATTCTAGCAGATGATTTAGGTTATGGTGAATTAGGAATATTTGGTCAAAAGATGATAGAAACTCCAAATATAGACCAGTTAGCTAAAGAAGGAATGATACTCACAGATCATTATACTGGATCACCTGTTTGTGCCCCCGCTCGTGCTGTATTATTAACAGGTCTTCATTCTGGGAATAATCCAATAAGAGGGAATGATGAGTGGAAAGAAAGAGGAGATGTATGGAGTTTTCAAGCTATGTTAGACAACCCAGAACTTGAAGGTCAACGCCCAATGCCAGATTCAATAGTTACTGTAGCAAAATTCCTACAATCGAAAGGATACAAAACAGGAATGGTTGGAAAATGGGGCCTAGGAGCTCCAAATACCAATAGTATTCCAAATAATAAAGGTTTTGATTTTTTTTATGGATATAATTGTCAGAGACAAGCTCATACACTTTATCCTAGTCATTTATGGAGAAATAAAGAAAGACATATTTTAGATAATAAGATAGTTACTAAAGGTAGACTTCAAAAAGGACTAGATCCATACAATTCAGAAACTTATAATCCATATAATCAAAATGATTATGCTCCAACCTTAATGCATAATGAAGCATTAAGGTTTTTAGAAAGAAATAAAGAAAACAATTTCTTTCTCTATTATGCTTCTCCTATTCCACATCTTCCACTTCAAGCACCAAAGAAATGGGTGAATTATTATCATGAAAAATTCGGAGAAGAAGAACCATATACTGGTGGGTCTGGTTACTATCCTAACCAATACCCAAAAGCAACTTACGCAGCAATGATTTCTTATTTAGATCAACAGGTAGGGGAAATAATTAAAAAATTAAAAGAAATTGACGAATACGATAATACGTTCATAGTTTTTACAAGTGACAATGGTCCTACCCATTTAGATCATGTTGATATTAATTTCTTTAATAGTGCAGGACCTTTTGTAAACTCAAAAAACACTGTTAAGGGGAATGTCAATGAAGGGGGGATAAGAGTTCCAACAATTGTAACTTGGCCTAAAAAAATTAAACCTGGTTCCTATTCAGACCATCCAAGCACATTCTATGATTATTTTGCAACAGTATCTGATATTATTGATGAGGAACTTCCTTATTCAATAGACGGTGTAAGTTATTACCCTACACTTATAGATGAAAAACAGGATAAACATGATTATCTCTATTGGGAGTTTCCTGCCTATGGAGGGCAACAGGCTATTAGAATTAATAAATGGAAAGGTATAAAGAAGAATTTATTTGAGGGCCCATCAAAAATTCAACTTTATAATTTAAATGATGATCCAAAAGAATTAAATGATGTTGCTTTGGAGTATCCTGAAATTGTAACTAAAATGGAAAATCTAATGAAAGAGGCTCATACAACTCCGAAAATGGATAAATTTAAAATACCTGTTTTAGATCAGCAATAGTAAAATATAACAAATAGTTTTTCTTATAAAAGCTCTATTTTAGTTTTTCAAATATTTATTTACTCTAGAACTAGATTTTCAATATTTGAAAAATCTCTACCTCTGATTTTTACAAAACTTTCAATCATTTCCTTTAATTTCTCAGGCTCTCTTTCTGAAAGGTCAGTTCTTTGTGAAGGGTCATCTTTTAAATTATATAGTTTAAAATCCATTGAATTTCCTAACTCTATATTTACATATTTTGAAATTGCTTGTCCTTTGTAAGGGGGGATCATTACCCAATCTCCTTTTCTATAAGCAGTTCTAGTAGAAGCCTCAAGAATTAGTTCTTCTCTACCATTCCCTTTATTTCTTAAAATCAGATTAGATAAGTCTTTGCCATCACTTGATTTATATTCTGCCCCAACTATTTCAGAGATTGAATTAAAAAGATCTATTTGTGATATCAACTCATCTGAAATCCCTGGTTTTATTTTTCCTTTCCAATAAGTAATAAATGGAACTCTTGTTCCAGCCTCAAAAAGGCTATATTTACCACCTCTTAATTCACCAGAAGGTGTATGATCTCCAAGCTTTTCGACAGCATCATCATAATATCCATCATTTAGAACAGGTCCATTATCACTAGAAAAAATTATTAATGTATTCTCTAAAATTCCCTCTGTTTCTAAAGTTTTGTACAACTCTCCTATGCACCAATCTGCTTCAATAATAACATCTCCTCTTGGTCCCATTCCAGAGAGACCTTCAAATCTTGGGTGTGGTGTTCTTGGAACATGAGGCTGTTGAAGAGCATAGAAAAGAAAGAAAGGGTTATCTTTATTTTCTTTAATATATTCCTGAGCTTTTATTAAAAAATGATCTGCCATATCAATATCACTCCATAATGCTTTCTCACCTCCTTTCATATATCCAATTCTTGGAACACCATTAACGATGGATCCATTATGTCCATGATGCCATTTCATACTTGTTAGTTCAGGGTTTTTTAATCCAGTTGGGAGACCATAATCATCATGTTTGTTTTGGTGAAAAAAATTAACATCTATAGGGTCATCTGGATCAAGATTTACAACATTACCATTTTCTATATAAACAGTTGGAACTCGATCCTGCGTATCAGGCATTATATGAGAATAATCAAACCCTACTTGATTGGGTCCAGGAGATATATAAGAATTATAATCTATTATACCTGATCCTGCAACTCCATCTCCAGATCCTAAGCCAAGATGCCACTTTCCTACAATCCCTGTATGATAACCTTTGTTTTTTAAAATTTTAGGGATTGTTATTTCGGTAGTATCAATAACCAATGACCCTCCAGTAATAACTCTAAGATCAGTTTTTCTCCAAGGATATGTACCAGTTAAAAGAGCATATCTACTTGGGCTACAAGTTGCTGAAGAAGCATATCCATTGTTAAATCTTATTCCCTCATTTGCTAATTTATCAATATTTGGAGTGTTTAAAGTTCCTTTAGAATAAGCACTTACATCTCCATAACCTAAATCATCAGTATATATGATTATAATATTTGGATTTTTACTTGAATAGTTTTTTTCTGATTTGCACCCTAAAAAAAGTGAAATAAAAAAAATAAGACATAGTTGATTAATTAATTTAGAAGTCATGTTTGAATATTATTAGTTATTTATTCTCTCAGTAATTTTTTGATTAATTATAAGAAAATTTATACTATCTACAAACTTTTGATTATAATCAGGGTTTTTTTCTAATGGTATTAGAGCATTATTAGCTTCTCTCCATTTATTTAAATCGTGATAAAGCTCTTTTGTTTTTTTTAGATTTGTTTTGCTTAAATCAGTAGATTCAGAAATATCTTCTTCTATGTTATAAAGTTCTATTTTTCCATCCTCAAAGTAATGATGTAATTTCCAATTATCTTTAATTATTACTGATCCAGGTCTAGTCCTAAATAGAGGATCAGTTCCATTATCAAGATGAACATTATAAGCCTCTAAATAAACAGGAAAATGATAAAATAAACTTCTATTTTCAAATGTTTTTCCCTTGAAAATTGGATTTAAATCTAATCCATCTAGATGTAAGTTTTTATTTTTATATCCTATTATTTTTTTTATTGTTGGGAAAAAATCAATATTACTAACTCTTTCATATGAATCACTTTCTTCTTTTATTTTACCTTTCCATGAGAAAATTAAAGGTACTTTAATCCCTCCCTCATAATATGAGCCTTTTCCAGCTTTTAGTGGAAATTGATTTGATATTGCTCTAATTCCTCCATTATCAGAAGTAAAAATAATCAAAGTCTTCTCTGATAGATTTAATTCTTCAATTGTATTTAAAATTTTACCTATGTTTTCATCAAGTGACTCAATCATACCAGCATAATCAGGGCGATTATGATTTTCATCACCACCTTTATTTAAATATTTTTCTTGATATTCCTTTTTTGATTGAATTGGAGTATGTACAGAATAGAATGGAACATATGCAAAAAATGTTTCATTTTGGTTATAATTAATAAAACTTACAACTTCATTGCCTATCCTATCAGTAAGATACTCTCCTATTGGACCATCCTCAAGATTTGGATTTACATATGGAGAAAAATATCCTCCAGGTCCTCCGCTTTTATTACCCCCAACGTTTATATCAAAACCATTATCCTCTGGAAAAAATCCTTGAGATCCTAAATGCCATTTTCCAAAATGTCCAGTAACATATCCTTCATTTTTTAACATTTCTGGAATTAAAAAATATCTTAAATCAAGAATAGTTTCATTTCTTATTGGAATTATTTTTCGAGTTTTTTTATTTCCTCTTTCTGAAGCACCAACTGTATAAATGCCATGATGAGTATTATATCTTCCTGAAAGCATTGTGGCCCTACTAGGAGCACAATTTGCAGCAGATGCATATCCATTATAAAATGTCATCCCGCTCCTAGAAAGCTTATCAATATTAGGAGTCTCATAATATTTAGAACCCATATAGGATAGATCATTCCATCCTAAGTCATCTGCTACAATTAAAACAATATTTGGATTTTCATTTTTATTCTCAATAGTTTGACAAGAGAAAAATAAGCTTATAAAGAGTAAGATTAGTATTTTTCTCATAATGACTTATGCTGAAAGCAAATTTTATTTATATTCAACTTATAAAGCTTGGTTTTTAAAGAAATATATTGAATAAATCATAGAATGAAACAACTTTTTAAATTTCTTTTTGTTTTTTCAGTTGTATTGGGATGTAATTCAAATAACTCAAGGCCTAATGTGATTTTTATATTAGTTGATGACTTAGGATGGAATGATCTAGGTTACTCTGGTAGCGCATTTTATGAGACTCCTAATATTGATAAGTTATCTAAAGAAAGCTTTCAATTTACCAATGCATATGCTGCAAGTCCAGTTTGTTCTCCTACAAGAGCTTCAATTATGACTGGAAAACATCCTGCAAGAGTAAATATAACAGATTGGATTCCAGGTCTTGACCCACAAAATAGAGCTCTCCTGGGGCCAAAAGACCTTCATAATTTACCATTAGAAGAAATTACAATTGCTGAAAAATTAAAAGAATCTGGATACAATACATTCTATGTAGGAAAATGGCATTTAGGATCTCAAGGATTTTTTCCAGAGGATAATGGTTTTGATGTAAACATTGGAGGTTTTGAAAAGGGGAGTCCAATGGGAGGGTATTACTCACCATATAAAAACCCAAAATTAAATGATGGTCCTAAAGGAGAATATCTTACAGACAGACTAACAGATGAATCTATCAAATTAATTAAAAGCCATAATAAAAATGAGCCATTTGCTTTGTTTCTATCATTTTACAATGTTCATACACCTATTGAGGCAAATAAGAAACATATAGATTATTTCAGTAAAAAATTATCTCAAATGGATAATAATGAAGTTAGAACAAAAAGTGAAGGAAATGCAATTACAAGATTAAATCATACCAATACAGAATACGCATCAATGGTTTATGCTGTGGATGAAAATGTTGGAAAACTTATTAAAACTCTTAAGGATAGTGATTTGTATGAAAATTCACTTATAATATTTACATCTGACAATGGTGGACTGTCAACTCTAAAGAAGATTGCACCAACTTCAGTTTATCCTTTAAGAGCTGGTAAAGGATGGCTTTATGAAGGAGGAATAAGGATTCCGCAGCTAATTAAATCGCCAGGAAATACAGATAATGTAATAGTTAATAATATAACAGCCTCTTATGATTTATTTCCAACTATACTAGACTTCGCTGGAATTAAAAATAATATAGATATTGATGGTATTAGCTTAACACCAATCCTAAAAGAACAATCTGAGATTGATAGAGAAGATGTTTTTTGGCATTTTCCTCATTATCATGGGAGTCTATGGAAACCAGGCTCAGCGATCAGATCTGGGGATTGGAAACTAGTTTTTCATTATGAATCTAATAATGCTGAATTATTTAATTTAAAAGAAGATCCTGGGGAAATAAATGATTTATCTTTATTATTTGAAGAGAAAAAGCAAATTTTATTAAATAAATTAAACAATTTAAAGAATGAAACAAATGCAAATAAAGTTTCAATAAACCCTAACTTTAAAAACTAAAATAATGAAATATTATTCCTTTAAATTATTGTTTATTGTCTTTTTTATTATAGGTTGTACTAGTGATATAGACACCAAGATAAAGCCGAATATATTATTTATCATGTCTGATGATCATGCTTATCAGGCAATAAGTGCATATGATGATAGGCTAATCCAAACTCCAAATATTGATAGAATTGCTAAAGAGGGTATGTTGTTTACTAATGCTTCTGTAACAAATTCAATATGTGCACCTTCTCGAGCAGTTATACTAACGGGTAAACACAGTCATATTAATGGAAAAATAGATAACATTGCAAAATTTGATGATTCTCAAATGACTTTTCCTCAATTATTTAAAGAGGCTGGATACCAGACAGCTATGTTTGGTAAACTTCATTTTGGAAATAACCCAAAAGGAATTGATGATTTTCAAATACTGCCAGGACAGGGTGATTATATAAATCCTAGGTTTCTAGGAAAAGATAAAGACACCATAATTACAGGATATGTTACAGATATAATTACTGATTTAACATTAAACTGGTTTAAAACCAAAAGAGATAAAAATAAACCGTTTTTGACTTTTTATCTCCATAAAGCTCCACACAGGGCATGGTGGCCAAGTCCAGAAAAATTTGCTGAGTTTTATGAGAGGGAATTCCCTGAACCTGAAAATTTATATGATGATTATTCAGGGAGGGGAACTGCTGCAAAAACAGCAGAAATGAATATTTTAACTCATATGCAATACATGCAGGACAGCAAAGTTAGACCAACGACTTTTGAAAAAATGGGGAAGGTTGAGCCTGAAATTCTTTATGCTAGAGGTGATGGAACTTTTTTTGAACCAACTTCTAATTCTTTCAATAATAGGTACAACAGAGCTAATGAAGAACAAAAGAAAAAATATGATGTTACTCTAGATAAGATAAGTGAAGATTTTAAAACTAATTGGCCAAATATGAATGATAAAGAAAAAATGAATTGGAAATTTCAGAGATATATGCAGGACTATTTAGCAACTATATCGTCAGTTGATGATAATGTAGGTAGAGTTTTAGATTATTTAGAAGAAACAGGATTAGATGAAAATACAATTGTTGTTTACACATCAGATCAAGGATTTTATCTTGGTGAACATGGTTGGTTTGATAAGAGATTTATTTATGATGAATCTTTTAAGACACCATTAATGATTAGGTGGCCTAATGAGATAAAACCAGGGACAACAAATGAAGAAATGGTTCAAAACTTAGATTTTGCTCAAACCTTTTTAGAGGCAGCTATGATTGAATCTCCAGAAGATATGCAAGGTGAAAGCCTAATCCCATTACTAAAAGGTGATAATAAAAAATGGAATAGAGATGCAGTTTATTATCATTATTATGAATACCCATCAGTTCATATGGCTAAAAGACATTATGGAATTGTAAATAAAGAATTTAAGCTAGTTCACTTTTATTATGATGTGGATGAGTGGGAATTATACGATCGTATAAATGATCCTAATGAGATGAATAATGTCTATAATAATCCGGATTATCAAGATGTTGTTAAGAAGCTAACAGCTGAATTAAAGGAGATGAGAATAAAATACAAAGATTCTGAAGAATTGGATAGAAGCTTTATTTATGATTAAACTAGAAAAAAGTACTTGAAATAGACGTTTAGAATAAATATTTTTAAATTTAATGTTTAATGAAAAAAATTTACCTACTTTCTTTACTTTTTTTAACCTTTTGTTCTAATGTTGAGGAAAAAAGCTTAAATACTGTCACTGTTAAACAGTTTAAAGAGTTTATTAATGCTACAGGTTATGAAACTGATGCCGAAAGATATGGATGGTCAATAGTACAATTAAATGTTTATGATTACAAAATTGTTGATGGAGCAACATGGTTGAGACCTGATGGAGATAATCTTACGATAGACAGCCTGCCAGTTACTCAAGTCAGTTATAAGGATGCTGTTGAATATTGTAAATGGGCTGGTGTTAGTCTTCCAACTTACGAACAATATTGGAAATTGGTTTCTTCTGATGAACGCTTAATCGTTTCAGATAACAAGTATCCTATATCTCCTGTTGAAGAAGTAAACATAATAGGAAATGTTTGGGACATAACAGAATCTATAAATTCAGATCAGGTAAGGTTAGCTGGAGGATCTCTCTTTTGTTCAATAGACACATGTCATGGAACACAAGAGGATAGAGAGTTATATGTAGATAAAGAAACTGGAAACATTCATATTGGATTTAGTGTTTTAAGTGAATAAAATGAAATATACACCTAACAAAATAAATAGATGGATGCTTTTTAAGCTTCCTGCTGCATGGTTAACTGGTGTAAGACTGACTTTGATTAATGAAGTTAAATGTGAAGTCAAAGTTAGATTTAAATGGATTAATCAAAATCCTTATAGATCTATGTTTTGGGCTGTTCAGGCAATGGCTGCAGAGCTTACAACAGGTATGCTTTTAACAAAATCTATTCAAGATTCAAATACTGATATCTCAATGTTACTTGTAAGTAATAAATCAAGCTTTTATAAAAAAGCAGTAGGTAAAATAACTTTTGTTTGTGATGAAGGAGAGATTGCTAAACAATTAATTAATTCGACTATACAAAATACTACATCTAAGGCTTGGTTTAAGGCTAAAGGATATGATGAAGTAGGAGATCAAGTCTCTGAATTTGATTTTGAATGGTCATGTAAAAAAAGAAAAAATGGATAAAGATTTTTATACTAAACTTAATATGCCTGTAATTGCAGCACCACTATTTTTAATATCGGGTCCAAAACTTGTTATAGAATGTTGTAAAAGTGGAATAGTTGGAACTTTTCCAGCATTAAATCAAAGAACTTCTGAAGGATTTGAAGATTGGGTTGTTCAAATAAAAGATGAATTGAATAAGTATGAAAAGGAAACTGGAATTAAACCTGCTCCTTTTGGTGTTAACTTAATTGTTCATCCATCTAACATTAGAATTAAGGCTGATTTAGATATTTGTGTAAAGCATAAAGTACCACTTATAATTACTTCATTAGGGGCAGTTCCTGATATAGTTAAAGCCATTCATAGTTACGGAGGTCTCGTTTATCATGATATAATCAAAAAAAGACATGCTGAGAAAGCTGCAGAAGCTAATGTAGATGGTTTAGTATTAGTAACAGCTGGAGCTGGAGGACATTCCGGATTAAAGAATCCAATGGCTATGATTTCATTAATAAAAGAATTTTTTAATAAAACAATCATTTTATCAGGTTCAATATCTAATGGAAGAGATATAGCATCTGCTCTTCAAATGGGTGCTGATATTGCATATATGGGGACTAGATTTATAAATACAAAAGAGAGCATGGCTGAAGATGCATACAAGGAGATGATTATCAATTCTACAGCTGAAGACATTGTTTATACAGCTGCTGTTTCTGGTGTACATGCAAATTTCTTAAGACCTAGTCTCGAAGCTATGGGTGTTACGGAAGATGTTTGGAATAATTCAAAAAAAATCGATTTTGGAAAGGATATGGCAGAAGCAGAAGCAAAAGCATGGAAAACTATATGGTCTGCTGGTCATGGAGTAACTTCAATTAAAGATAATCCTACTACAAAAGACCTAGTTGATAACCTTAAGAAAGAGTTTATAGAATCAATAGAATCTCAGAAAAAGAATTTAGATTTTAGCAAAAATATTTTTGAAACAATTAATTAGTTAATGACTTTATTGCAGATATAGAGTATATTGCTGCTGTTTCTGTTCTTAATCTATTCTTTCCTAAAGTAATTTCTTTGACATTACTTTCTAAAGCTTGAATAATTTCTTTATCTGAAAATCCTCCTTCAGGACCTATCATTAAACATATATTATTACTCTTTATAAAACCTTTATCTAATTTATTATCTGTTTTCATATTTGCCATAATCTTTTCATCATTATTATTTGTAATAAAATTTAGATAATTATCTACATCATTTATAATAGGTTTATAGCATTGATTTGATTGCTTCATTGAACTAATTATTATTCTCTCTAATCTTTCAATATTAACTTTCTTTTTCTCACTAAATTCAGAAATAATCGGAGTTATTTGATTAATCCCTAGCTCAGTAGCTTTTTCAACAAACCACTCAAATCTTGAAGGATTTTTTAAAGGAGAAATTGCAACATGAATTGAAATTTCTTCAGCTTTATAATTAGTGACTTTTTTAATTTCTACTTTAATTTCTCTACCGTTTTCAACTATTACTGCATCACAAATAGAACCTTTACCATTAGTTATTTTTATTATATCACCTATTTTTTTTCTAAAAGCTTTAGTAATATGTTTACTATCAGTTTGATTAATAGTAATTAACCTGCTGTCTTTGTCAAAATTTGAATAAAATAAGTCCATTAGAAAGTTAACCTTGGTGAAGGCGTAGAGTTTAAACTTGATTTAACGGAGTCTTTATACTTTAGATGTCCAACTATTCCAATCATAGCAGCGTTATCAGTTGTGTATTGAAGTTCTGGAATAAAAACTTTCCAGTTATTTAGTTTTGAAGCTTTGTCTAATCTGTTTTTTAAATATGAATTAGCAGATACTCCTCCACCAAAAACTATTGTATTTAAGTTATTTTTTATTGATAGTATTTCAATTTTACTTAATAAGTTATCTATTAAATTTTTTTGAATCGATGCACATATATCATTTAGATTTTCATCTATAAAGTTTTGATTTTTAGTTTTTTCTTTATGAAGAAAATTTATAAATGCAGTTTTTGTTCCACTATAGCTAATATCACCACCTTTAACTTTAGGTAAAGGAAATTTGTATTTCAATTCGTTTCCACTTTTTGAAAGCTTATCTATTTCAGGACCAGCAGGATATCCTAAACCAATTTTTTTTCCACATTTATCAAATGCTTCTCCTATTGCATCATCTAAAGTTTGTCCTAAAATTTTCATTTTAAAGTAATCTTCTACATAAATAAACTGAGTGTGTCCGCCAGATATAGTTACACCAAGAAAAGGAAATGAAGGTTTTTTTAAATCATTTTTTATAAAATGTACTAATAAGTGTGCCTGCATATGATTAACATCTATAACAGGTACATTTAAAGATAAGCCAAGTCCTTTTGCAAATTCAGTTCCTATTATTAATGATCCCATCAAACCAGGGCCTCTCGTAAAAGCGATCGCTGAAATTTCTTTTATTGAAACTTTAGATTCCTTTAATGCTGAGTCAACTACAGGTATAATATTTGAAAGGTGTGCTCTGGATGCTAATTCAGGAACAACTCCTCCATATTTTTTATGAATATTTTGATTAACTATTACATTAGATAATACCTTGCCATTTTTTAATATAGAAGCTGATGTGTCATCGCATGATGATTCAATACCAAGTATATATAGATCTTTATTTGACATTACTATCTTTGTAGGGACAAATTTAAACAAGAATTACTATTAAGAATTCAAAAAAAATATTTTTAATTATTTCAGGCCTTATAATCCTGTTTATATCTTCTGTTTTTATAGTAATTAATTCTTCAGTTTTTCAAGACTATTTAAAAAAGAGCATAGTAGGATATGTTAATGCTAACACGGACAATACTCTTCAAATTCAAAATTTAAAATTTAATTTAAGAGGTGAGTTAGTGCTCTCAGATATATTACTGTCAAATAATAATTCTGATACAATTATATTACTAGAAACACTAAAGACTAAGTATCTTCCTTTAATTTCCAATAGCCGTTATGACAGTTCACTCTTTATTGAAGGTTTGGAAGTTTATATCAATCAAAATAATAATGGAACTGAATCAAATTATTTAAAAGATGATATTGATGAAATATTAGATAATTTATTCTTTGATAATCTTAATGTGTCAAACTCTAATTTATTCATAGTTAATGATACAATCCAGCATTCAATTGATATAAATACTTTAATTATCAATAAAATTAAAAGAAATATAAATGGAATTAATTTTGATATATCTATGTTTCAGGGTGGGGTAGATGAATATCTGATTGAAAATTTTGAAACTAATTTTGAATTAAATAATGATTTTGTATCACTTGAAAACTTGTATTTGTCAGATGTAAATCAATTCCTAGAAGGAGATTTAAATTTTTATTTCAATCAGAATTTTTCAATAAAAAATTTTAATGATTCAAATCTTAGATTTAAACTTAAATCTGAATTCTTAAATATAAATTCAAACGAAATTAATTTGCCTGATTTTATTTCTGGAGAAATAGACTTTTCAGGATCAAAAAATAATTTTTCAATATATAGAGCTTTGTTTATTACTGAGTTTTTCCGACTAGATTCAAAAATAAATGTTGAAAATGGTTTTTCTTCAAATCCTAATGTGAAAATTGATATTAACAATCTGGATTTCAAAAAAGAGAATATAAACTCAGTGTATGAAATTGATAATAGGATTGATTATCCGTCTATGTATGGTAATATAGAATTAACTGATAATAAAATCTCATATAAATTGAATCAAGTTGATGAATCTAAAACTATAGTTGATATAAAAGGAACAGCTGAATTAGATGATATGTTATCCTATAAATTTAGTTTAAATACAGAGCTACACTCAAATGATCAAATTTTAAACCTTTTAAACTTAAATTCTCTTAAAATAAACTCAAATATTACTGGAACAACAAAACAATTAAGTACTATTGAATCTTCTATTTTTATCCTTAAAAATGATAAAGATTTTGTAATAGCTATCAATTCTTTCATTAGTAATAATGACTTAATCGCTCAGGTTGATATAGTATCAGAAGATATTATTATTAACTCTAATGTTTTAGGTAATAATTTAAACAAAATGTATAATATTGATACAGACATAGATATAATAAACATTTCCGAATCTGAGTTTTTAAATTTTAAAACAAAAGCTACTATAAATGTTGATTTGTCAGAATTAGAACATATTAAATCCTTTGTTTCTCTACAAGACCTATATTTAAAGAATTTAAATAATGAACTTTCTTTAGAGTCTTTTTCAGAGATTAACGATCTTATAGATTCAAATTTCATTAATGATGACATCAATCATGATTTTAGCATTAATTATTTAAATGACAAGTTTTATATTGAATCTTTTCTTGGAAATGGGTTAAATTTTTCAGGTTATTATAAAAATGAGGATGATTTGGACTTTGAAATTAAAATATCAGATTTAATCATATCAAACTTTTTTCAAATTAACAAAAATCCTATTAAAGGAAAGATATCATCAAATATCAGATTAAATAGAAATTCAGAAAACAGAACTTTAGATTTCAACTCAAGTATATCTGATATTAACCTAAAGGATTTTGATATCGGTGAACTGAATCTTAGACTTTTTGGTAATACAGATTATAATTCTTATTCCGTTAACCTTGACTTATTTGACAAAACTAATAATTACATTAAAGGGGAGGGAACTGTCATAGCTATTAACGAAAAGCCAAATATAGATATTGATTTACTAATTAATAATTTCGATATATCCTTCATAGAAAGAATAGGCTTAAGTACTATGTCGGAAATATCTAGTAAAATATCTGGTGAGGTAAATTTGTGGGGTGCATTTGATAATATACAACACAATGGAAAAATTTATTTGAATCAATCAAGCTTTACAATTCCATATCTAAATATTGAATATTTACTATCGGATAACTCCGAAATAACTTTATACAATCAAAATTTTGAATTAAATAATATATCTATTACAACTCTGGATTCAGAATCAATAACTTCTTTAAATGGAAGAATCTTTCATGAAAATTATAACAATTGGAATTTAGATCTAGCTTTTCAGTCAGATAGATTATATATAATTAATAAAGAATTTGATGAAAATGATAGTTTTTATGGAAAAGCATTTATTGGTGGGGATATGTCAATAAGCGGTCCCACAGATAAGGTGAATATAAATATTGATGGTGTTACAAAAAATGGAACTTCTATAACTATACCTAATTCTCAAAACTATTCAATTGATGACTTTTCGTTTATTAAATTTAGTGATCTTAATTCTTATTCAGATGATTTAACACTTACTGAAAATAAAATTTCTGAATCTGCAAAAACTGTAGATTTAAACATGAATCTTGAAATTAATAATAATGCAGAAGTTGAAATAACTATAGATCAGGAAACGGGTAGCTATATTAGTGGTAAGGGTTATGGCGATCTGTTTATGGAAATAGATTCAGATGGTAAATTTAATATGTATGGTGATTTTACTGCAAAAGAAGGAATCTATAATTTTAGAAACCTTGCTTTGATTGACAAAAAATTTCAGTTAAAAGAAGGGGGAACGATCATATGGGATGGTGAGCCTTTGGGCGCGCAAATGAATATACAAGCTACGTATAATGTTCCAGGAGGTGCTAATCCAGCTTTACTTCTTGATAATCCAAATTTTAATAAAAAAATACCTACTGACGTTGAGATAAAATTGACTGGAGATTTGACTAAACCTAATAGCCCTGATTTCGAAATATTTTTCCCTAATACAAGTAGCACAGTAACTTCAGAGATAAACTATAAATTAAACGATCCTGAAGTGAGACAACTTCAGGCTATATCTCTCTTGACTCAAGGTATTTTCATAAATGAAGTCAGTGTATCTATTGAAGGAGTTACAAATAACATCTATGAAAAAGTATCTGAGGTGTTTAGTGATATTCTTGAAGGTTCACAGGGTCCTTTAGAGGTTGGTTTAAATTACTTACAGGGAGATCGAAGTGATATATTAGACATCAAGACTGAAGATAGATTTGGTGTCACGCTCTCTACTAAGATTAGTGATAAAATTTTATTTAATGGAAAAATTGGAGTTCCAATTGGTGGAATTGAGGAGACACTTATAATAGGAGATGTTCAAATAGATTTTATTTTAAATCAAGACGGTAATCTAAGGGCGAAAGTTTTTAATAAAGAAAATGAATTTAGATATATTGGGGATGAATTAGGTTACACTCAAGGAGTTGGCTTGTCTTATCAAGTAGACTTTCAAACATTCAGAGATTTATTATCAAAAATTATAGTGAATAATAATTAACAATTTCAAGTTATTGCTTAATATCCTTAAATTTTATAATTAAATTTGTGCAATCTTAAGAAATTGACTAACAAAATAAGAAAAATAGGTGTTTTAACTTCTGGTGGCGATGCTCCTGGAATGAATGCTGCTGTTAGAGCAGTAGTTAGGTCAGCTGTTTATAATAATATTGAGTGTTATGGTATATACAAAGGCTATGAAGGTTTAATAACTGATGATTTAGTTAAGCTTAATGCAAGAGGAGTTAATAATATCATTAACAAAGGTGGAACTATATTAAAATCTGCAAGATGTCTTGAATTTAGAACTAAGGATGGTAGAATTAAAGCTAAGAACACACTAGATAAACATGGAATTGATTCATTAGTAGTTATAGGAGGAAATGGTTCTTTAACTGGTGCACTTTTATTAGAAGAAGAACACGGTATTAAGGTAATTGGTATTCCGGGAACTATTGATAATGATTTAGTTGGTACTAGATGTAGTTTAGGGTATGATACTGCTTTGAATACAGCTGTAAATGCTATTGATAAAATTAGAGATACTGCTAGTTCTCATAACAGGCTTTTTTTTATAGAAGTAATGGGCAAGGGCTCAGGTCACATTGCGCTTAATGCGGGTATTGGAGCAGGTGCAGAAGAAGTGCTTATACCTGAACAAAACATGGGATTAGATAGATTATTAGATTCTTTAAGAAAAAGTGAAAAATCTGGAAAATCTTCGAGTATAATTGTGGTTTCAGAAGGAGAAAAAATAGGTGATAATGTTTTTCGTTTTTCATCCTATATAGAAAAAAATCTACCACATTATGAAATTAGAGTTTCTATTTTAGGTCATATACAAAGAGGAGGTACTCCTTCTTGTTTTGATCGAGTATTAGCATCAAGAATGGGTGTTCAGGCTGTTGATTGTTTAATCGATGATAAAAGTAAAATTATGGTGGGTGTGATTGATGATAAAATGGTTACTATTCCTATTAGTGATGCCATTAAAGGAGGTCAAGAAATTGACAAAGATTTAATTAGAGTATGTGATATAATTTCAATTTAATTTTAATAATATAATTAACATGGCAATAAATATTGGTATAAATGGTTTTGGTAGAATAGGAAGGTTAGTTTTTAGATCTGCAATTAATAATCCTGATTTTAATGTTGTATCTATTAATGATCTTCTTGAAATTAATCATCTTGCTTATCTTTTAAAATATGACTCTGTTCATGGTTCATTTGATGGTTCTGTGGAAATAAGTGATAATAAATTAATAGTAAATGGAAAGACTGTTAAAATTACTGCTGAAAGAGATCCTAATAATATAGACTGGTCAGGTATGGGTGTTGATATAGTTGCGGAATGTACAGGAATTTTTACTTCCATTGAAACAGCTTCATCTCACATAAATTCTGGTGCCAAAAAAGTTGTAATTTCTGCTCCTAGTCCAGATGCTCCAATGTTTGTTATGGGAGTTAATCATAAAGATGCTAAATCCTCAGATAAAATAGTGTCAAATGCATCATGTACAACAAACTGTTTAGCTCCAATCGCGAAAGTATTGAATGATAATTTTGAAATTCAAGAAGGACTAATGACGACAGTTCATGCTGCAACAGCAACTCAATTTACAGTTGATGGTCCTTCTAAAAAGGATTTTAGAGGAGGAAGAAGTTCTCTTCTAAATATTATTCCTAGTTCTACGGGAGCAGCTAAGGCTGTTACTAAAGTAATTCCTTCTTTAGAGGGTAAGTTAACTGGTATGGCTTTCAGGATTCCTACAGCTAATGTTTCGGTAGTAGATCTAACAGTTAGATTAAAAAAAGAAACTTCATACAATGAAATAAAGAAAGTAATGAAAATTGCTTCTGAAAATGATTTGAGAGGTGTGCTTGGTTATTGTGAAGACTTGGTTGTTTCTCAAGATTTTATCGGTGATAAAAGGACATCAATTTTTGATGCTAACGCAGGTATGGAATTAAATTCAAAGTTTTTCAAAATAATTTCTTGGTATGATAATGAATGTGGTTATTCAAACAAACTTCTTGATTTAGGGAAACATATATATTCAATTTGATAAAAAAATGATTTTAGTTGTTGATAGTGGTTCTACTAAGACTGATTGGATAGCTTTAGATAATGAAGGTGAGGAGATTTTTTCTACTCAAACTTTAGGTCTTAATCCTCAAATGCTATCTAATGAAATATTGAATGAAAGAATAAAAAATAATTTTGATATATATAAAAATAGAAAATTAGTAACTAAACTTTTTTTTTATGGAGCAGGATGTGGTGTAAAAGACACTCAAAATCGTATACTTAAAGTTTTTAAATCAATTTTTGTAAATAGTGAATTTGATATTAAAGAAGACACATATGCAGCTGTATATTCAACTGTTGATAAAGGTATACCATCTATTGTAAATATTATTGGAACAGGTTCTAACTGTTCTTATTATGATGGTAAAAATGTGATTCAAAAAGTTCAATCTCTAGGATATGTATTAATGGATTATGCAAGTGGTAATTATTATGGTAAATATTTAATTAGAGCATATTATTTTAATAAAATGCCAGAATATTTAAGAGATGAGTTTTCTAATAATTATGATTTATCTCCAAATTCAATCAAAAATAAATTATACAGGGAAGAGAATCCTAATACTTATTTAGCTGGTTTTGCAAGATTTTTAATAGAAAACAAGTCCAACGAATATTTTAAAGAAATTATTTTTAAAGGTTTAGAGAGGTTTATAGATTATCAAATTCTTCAGTACGATGATTTTAGTAAGGTTGATATACATTATGTTGGATCAATTGCTTATTATTTAAAAGATGAAATAACTAAAATTGGTAAGAAATATAATCTTAAAACTGGAAAATTTATTCAAAGACCAATTACTGGTTTAGTTGATTATCATAAAAGAAATATTTAAAACTAGTTAAATAACTGCTATCATTGATATCTCAACATTAACATTCAGTGGAAGTGTTTTTACTGCTATTGTTTCTCGTGCAGGTTCATTTCCAGAAGTTAGATAACTCCCGTATACTTCATTTACCGATTTAAATAATGACATGTCAGACAGAAAAATGGATGATTTTACAACATCGCTAAAGTCCATCTTTGCTTCATTTAATATATTTTTAAGATTAATCATAACTTGATGAGTCTCATCTGTAATTGTTTTATTATTTAGTTCCATTGATTTAGGATCTAAAGCTATCTGTCCTGAAATAAAAAGAGTATTTCCTTTAAGTATTGCTTGATTATATGGTCCTATTGGAGCGGGTGATTTATTAGTATTTATAATTTTTTTTCCCATAATTTTTATAATTATCTGTCTGGTTCTGACCTTTTTTCGTACTTAAGATCACTAAGTAATCCTGATTTTATGCCAATAAAAAAATTCCATGAGGCCCTAGGACTAAAAGGTACCCATGAAAAATCTAATTTCCAACTATCTAAATCCCTATCAAATCTTAACTGAGTATAAGTAAATCCCTTTTGTTTGAAGTCGTATCCTGATGATATTCCAACAGTCCATTTAGGGGTTAGAGACAAATTTGAGGATATCATTAGAGAATTTGCTGAAAAATCTTTTTGACCTACTGAATTATTATATGTTAATGAATATGCTAAGTTTAATGACCAAGGCATTTTATATATGTAATTAGTTAAGTCTATCTCTTCCTCATCTTCATCCTCTTCTTGATTTTGTCTAGAGTCAGAGAAATCCTGAGATACTCCAAATAAATCATCAGCTCTTCCTCCTCCAGAGGTGGACTCCTCTATTTGATCTTCAGATTGACCTCTTTTAAATGTGTTATTATTTATTTGATATTGAGTTGAAATATTTGCACTAGTCATTCTTAAAAGCCCACTTCCATTTTTTGAATTAAATACATTTATTCTTTTATTATTTTCATCGAGTGCATATGGGTCAAATGTTGCACCTGTATTAACTACAAAACCTTTGGCAATATCAATGCTAGCATTAACCCTAATAGGTGAAAGGTTAAATTCTTCTGCAGCAAGATTATAGCTAGTTGAAATATTTAAGTTCTTAAAAATATTAATTTTCCTTAATTCTGTTTCAGTCGAGTCTTTTGACTTTACTTTGGCCTCTAATGTGTTTTGAATAGTTAGCCCAATACTACTTGAATAGTTTTTGCCAGGAGCTCCATATAGACCTCCTTGAAATCTTGTATACTCTGCTGTATTCCCATTAGCATCTATTATGTAAGTATCATAGTACTTTTCAAAACTTGGATTATTAGAATAAGTTATACTAGGGGTCATAGTATGTCGTATAGATTGAACTTTATCCTTAGGTTTAAAATTTAAAATTCCATAAATTTTAGTTGTTACACTCGCATTAAAATTATAAATTCCAAATCTGTCAAATCCTGATAGAGTATCTTTAACTGCTCCATCTTGTTCATTATAATTACTATAGTTGATTGTTTTTCCTGTCCACGTTTCTTGATATCTTCCACCAACGCTCACACTAAAGTGTTTGAACATTTTAAAGTTAGTAGTGAAAGGAATATTATGTTGAACTCCTGACTTTGCATTATCAAACATTCCCTCTTTTAACAGTAAATCATCTGCAAAAATTGTTCTGTTATCAGCTTTTGATGAGTATTGGATATTAATATTTTGTAAAAATCCTTTTTTTGATTTACCCTTCTTTTCAAACGGATAAAATCTATTTGAATTTAAAGTTAAAGTAGGTAAAGTTAAATTCACTTCCTGAGATTGAGTGTTTTGAGACATATTAGCTGTAAGTGAAAGCCTAATTCCCGCTGAACCTGGAAAACTTTTTGAATAATTTATAGATGAACTAAGATTGTTATTTAAAAAATTTGCAGTATTTAACTGATTAACGGACTGACGGAAATAGTCGCTGCTTCCAAAATTAACAGATGCACTAAAACTAGAATTTGGAGAGGATTTAGGATCCTTAGAGTGTGTCCACCTAATATTATAAACTGTAGATTTTCCATAATTTGGCAACCCCCTCTCACTATTAATTAAATTTTCATACCTAACTGTAAAATTACCACTGTTACTGTATCTCTTTCTATATTGACTACTAATATTAATACCGTAACTTCCATTTGTGTAATAATCTCCTAGTACCGTAAGGTCAAAAAATTCTGAAATTGGAAGATAATATCCTCCATTCTGAAGTGAATAACCTCTTTCATTACTTTCGTTAATATTTGGAATAATAAAGCCTGAATCTTTTGTTTGCTGAGAGGGAAAATATGCAAAAGGAAGACCTATGGGTGTTGGAACATTTTTTATAAACAGATTTGTAAAACCTGTAATGATGTTACCTCCCGGAACTAATTTCCCTTTTCTAATTTTAAAGAAATAATCAGCCTCTTCTGATTCTCCTCCCAAAAGGTTTCCTCCAGTAGTAACTTTTCCATCTTTTAAATAGTAAACAGAATCATTTTGTTTTTTTGTAAGACTTGATAAGATATTCATGCCATTTTCCTCTGATTTCGAGTTCCATATTAGAGCTTTTTGATTATCAAAATTATATTTAATTGAATCTGGATTAACAATATTACTTCCTTGTTTAAATGTTGGATATTGACTAAGAACACCTTTCGAGTCAGCAATTCTACCTGCTGTTACAATATTCTCCTTATAATCTAAAATTATAAGTCCTGATGTAAGTAAAATGTCTCCATATTCAATTTTAGCATTATTATATAGAAATATTTTATTATTTTTTTGATCAATTCTAATTGAATCACTTGCATCATATTTAATATTATCTAAAAGTACTGGTTTTTTATTCTCTTTATCTATAGATAATGAGTCTTGAAATTTATCATTTTCTTGAGAATATGTGAGATTTAATCCTAAAAAAATAAAAATTATAAAAAAGGTTAAATATTTTTTTTTCAAGATTTGAAATTGAGTTATTAACAAGGTACTTAACTTATTCAAAATTAATCATAATTTTAATTATAACTATTTATAACAATGAATTCACTTAGGATAATTACCCTTGTTTTACTTCAGTTTTGTTTTTTTTATTCATTTAGTCAAACTAGTTTAAACTTAAACTCGGTTTTTACAGTTGTAATTGATGCTGGTCATGGAGGTAAAGATCCGGGGAATACAGGTAACGGGTTTATTGAGAAAAATATTGCTCTAAAAATATCACTTAGTTTAGGAAATATACTTGAGCAAAAGGGAATAAATGTAATTTATACAAGGAAAAAAGATGTTTTTGTAGATTTATTTGAAAGAGCAAATATTGCGAATCGATCTGATGCTCAGCTTTTTATATCTATTCATTGTGACTCTCATACATCTCAAGCCTTTGGTGCTGGAACATTTGTCCTCGGACTTCATGCTAATCAGCGTAACTTTGAAATTGCAAAAAAAGAAAATTCAGTAATATTTTTTGAAGACAATTATGAGAGTACTTATGAAGGTTTTGATCCAAATAACCCAGAATCAGTAATAGGACTAACTCTTATGCAAGAGGAATATCTAGATCAAAGTATTATAGCTGCTTCATATATTCAAAATAGTTTCGTTAAAAGACTAAAAAGAAAAAATAGAAATGTAAAACAAGCAGGTTTTATTGTGTTAAAATACACTTATATGCCAAGCGTACTTGTTGAAACAGGATTTCTAACAAATAGAACAGAAGGATCATATTTGAATTCAAATAAGGGTCAATCTGAAATGTCTGAAGCTATTTCACTTGCAGTAATTAAATACAAGAATGATTTTTTTAAAAACTTATCAACATCATCACTTATTAATGAAGGTTCAAATAATAATTTATTATACAGAGTTCAAATTGCAGCTAGTAATAAGTTACTAGATCTTAAACCATATAATTTTAAAGGTCTTAAATCGGTTGATGTTGTGAAAGAGGGAGCCATATATAAGTATTTATATGGTAGACATAAATCTATTGATGATGCCAAGGAATCGCTAATTAAAGCTAAAAAATATGGTTTTAACACCTCTTTTATTGTCACTTATCAAAATAATCGGGTTCTTAGTATTAAATGATCCTTAATTTATCGTTTTTGACTAATCAAATTATTCTTATTTTTACATTATAAACCAAAACTACCTTGAATCTATCAAAAGAAATTAAAGCTTCAATTTTTGTCTTAACGACAATTCTTTTATTCATTTTCGGATTTAATTATCTAAAGGGAACTTCACTTCTAGATAGGCAGAAAACTGTTTATGCAGTTTATGATGAAGTAGATGGTTTATTGGTTGGAGCAAACGTTATGATAAATGGTCTCTCGATTGGGAACGTTACAGCTCTTGATTTTCTTCCAAATTCAACTAAAATAGTTGTAACTCTAAAAGTAAAAGATAAAATAAATTTCTCATCTAATAGTTCTGCAACAATATATGAAACTGGAGTACTAGGAGGTTTAGCTATAGCTATTGAACCTGTTTTTGAAAAAGGATTAGTTGTTAAATCTGGTGACACTCTTAAGTCTAATATTAGACCTGGTCTTACAGAACTTATTAATAGACAAATAGAACCTCTTCAAAGAAAATTAGAAAGCACTCTAACAAGTGTTGATTCAATCTTTACGGGGGCATCTTATGTTTTAAATAAAGAAACTCAAAATGATATTAAAGAATCATTGAACATTTTAACCTCAGCTGTTAGAGCTATTAATAATTCATCATTGATTATAGAGAAAACACTCACAGAGAAAAATAATCAAATTAATAATTCAATAGATAACATAGAATCTATTAGTAGTAATCTTTCAAACGTATCCAAAGAGTTAAATGATTTTGGTTTAACTAGTGTGTTGTCTAATTTAGAAAAGTCAGTAGATGGTATAAATTCAATTGTTAGTAATCTTAACTCTGATAATTCAAGTCTAGGTAAGTTGATTAGTAAAGATGATGTCTATAAAAATCTGAATTCATCTATTGAGAATTTAAATTCATTAATTAGTGATATAAAAACAAATCCAAAAAAATATGTTCATTTCTCAATTTTTGGAAGAAAATAGATGATCATTACACTGCCTAATATAATTTTTAGTTTTCTATTGATAATTTCAATTGGATTTTTCTCTCTAAATATCAATAAATTAATCAGAGTAATTAAGCTTGGTAAACCAGTTGAAAGAAATGATAATCCTGGTAAAAGACTTCTAAATATGATTAGGATTGCTTTAGGTCAATCAAAAATAGTCACTAAGCCAATTTCTGGAATATTACATGTAATAGTTTATGTAGGATTTATAATAATTAATATAGAAATTTTAGAAATCATAATTGATGGTCTAACAGGATCACATAGGTTCTTTTCAAAAATTTTCAATATTTCTGTCTATAATTTTCTAATTGCTTCTTTTGAGATTCTTGCATTACTAGTTCTAATTTCAGTGATTGTCTTTTGGACAAGAAGAAACATTGTCAAGATTAAAAGGTTTTTAAGTAGTGAAATGAAAGGGTGGCCAAAATTTGATGCTGATAATATTCTATACTTTGAAGTGGTCTTAATGCTATTATTTTTATCTATGAATGCTACTGATCTAATTCTTCAGGAGAGAAATTATGAGAACTACTATGTAGCTGGATCCTTTCCTGTTTCAACTTTTCTAGTTCCTTTGTTTGACTCGTTTACTACGTCTACTGTTTATCAATTAGAAAGAATATTTTGGTGGTCGCATATAATAGGGATTTTCTTTTTTCTAAATTATTTATATTACTCAAAGCATCTTCATATTTTACTTGCATTCCCAAACACATATTTTGCTAATCTTGAGGAGAAAGGAAAATTTAATGTTTTAGAATCAGTTAAAAATGAAGTTCTTCTAATGTTCTATCCCGAAAAAGCAACTAAGAATAATCAGAATATTGATAAATTTGGAGCATCAGATGTTCTTGATTTAAATTGGGTTCAGCTGATGAACGCCTATTCATGTACTGAATGTGGAAGATGTACAAGCGAATGTCCTGCAAACCTTACAGGAAAAAAACTTTCTCCAAGAAAAATTATGATGGATACAAGAGATAGACTAGAGAAAGTTTCCAGAAATATATCAAACAATAAAGGAGAGTTTATAGATGATGGAGATAGATTACTAGATAATTATATATCAAAAGAAGAGCTTTGGGCATGTACTTCCTGTAACGCATGTGTTGAAGCTTGTCCAATTAATATTGATCCCTTATCTATTATCATGGATATGAGGCAATACTTGATAATGGAAGAGTCATCTGCTCATCCGGATTTAAATAATATGATGAACAACATTGAAAATAATGGTGCTCCATGGCCATACAATCAACAGGATAGAGAGTTGTGGATACAAGAAACATAAAATATGAAAAAAGAAGAAGTAGAAAACTATCTACACGAAAAGATCGAAAAAGGAGAAACTGTTAGTCCAATTCTTCCCGAGGGTATTAAAAATTATTTAATAGATATAGATGGAACTATTTGTGATGATGTTCCAAATGAAGAGCCAGAAAGAATGGTGACTGCAGAGCTTTATCCTGATGCTCTTGAGACTATTAATAATTGGTATGATAAAGGGCATATGATATGTTTTTTTACTGCTAGAATAGAATCACATAGAGAAGTCACTGAGAAATGGCTAAAGGATAATGGTTTTAAATATCACAGTTTACTTATGGGTAAACCAAGAGGGGGAAACTATCATTGGATTGATAATCATCTTGTAAAAGCAACAAGATATAATGGTAAGTTTACTGATCTTATTGAAAAAACTGTAACTATCGAGGTGTTTGATGATGAAGAGTCAAATAAATAATTAACATGAAAGTACCTATTTTATCTGAATTAAAATCGAGAGGAGAAAGTCCAGAGTATCTTTTTTGGATTGGATGTGCTGGAAGCTTTGATGATAGGTCAAAAAAAGTAACAAAGGCTTTCGTAAAAATTTTAAATAAAGCGAATATTTCTTATGCAATTTTAGGCAAAGAAGAGTCTTGTACTGGAGATCCAGCTAAAAGATCTGGAAATGAATTCCTTTTTCAAATGAAAGCAATTTCAAATATTGAGATATTAAATTCTTATGATGTTAAGAATATTATTACAACTTGCCCTCATTGTTTCAATACAATAAAAAATGAGTATCCAGAGCTTGGAGGTAATTATAAAGTTATCCATCACACTACATTTATAAATAACCTTATTAAGGATAATAAAATAAGTATTTCAGGTGGATATTACAAGGGTAAAAAAATTACATATCATGACCCCTGTTATCTAGGTAGAGCCAATGGTATATATGAAGCCCCAAGAGAAGTCATAAATAAACTTGATGCTGAATTGGTTGAAATGAAAAGCTGTAAATCAAAATCATTATGTTGTGGAGCAGGTGGTGCGCAAATGTTTAAAGAGCCTGAGAAAGGAAGCCAAGACATTAATATAAAAAGATCTGACGAGGCAATTAAGACCGACTCAAAAATAGTCGCTGTAAGTTGTCCTTTTTGTAACACAATGATGAATGATGGAATGACTTCTAGAAATAAAGAAATTGATGTACTTGATATAGCTCAAATGATTGAAAAAGCTGAAGATTTATGATTGTAGATTTTAAAATACTTCCCGAAGATTCTAGAATTTGGATATATCAATCAAGTAGAGATTTTTATCAATCTGAAATTAAAATAATCGAAGATAAGACATCTCTATTTTTAAATAACTGGAAAGCTCATGGAAATGATCTTCAGGCTGCTTTTTTGATAAAAGATAAACGATTCCTAATTATTGCGGTAAATGAAAAATTTAACCCAATTGGAGGATGTTCAATTGATTATTCTCTTCAACTAGTCAATGATATTTCAGGTACAATTAATGTAGATCTAATTGATAGATTAACTGTTAATTATAGATCAGAAAGTGAAATAAAATCAATTAATTTAAGGGACTTAAAAAATAAAATTAAAAATAGAACTTTTTCAACTGAAACTGTTATCTTCAATACAACTGTAAAAACCAAAAAAGAACTATTAAGTGATTTTGAATTAAAAATAAGTTCTTCTTGGCTTTCAAAATTTATTTAAAATGTTAAGAGTAGCCTTAGTTTTAATATTAAATATTTCTTTTGTTTTTTCCCAGGATTTATATTCTGATTTAAATTATTCAGAAAAAAAATGGGTGGATAGTATATATACTTCTCTTTCTTTAGAGGAAAAGGTTTCCCAATTGTTTATTAATTGGGTATCTCCAGAGCAATCTGATTTTGATACTATTCGAAAGCTAGTTGAGGAAGATAAAATAGGGGGATTGATATTTTCTATTGGAACAACAAATACTCATATAGAATGGTTAAACAGATTCCAATCTTTAGCTAAAACACCTCTTCTGGTAACTATGGATGCTGAGTGGGGTCCATCTCAAAGATTATCTGATGTTTTTGCTCATCCTTGGAATATGACTCTTGGTGCAATCCAGGATAACTTACTTGTCAGAGATATTTCAAAAAGAATGGCTGAACAAAACAAAGCTCTTGGTATTCATTATAATTTTTCTCCATCAGTTGATGTAAATAACAATTCAAAAAATCCAATTATTGGTAATAGATCTTTCGGGGAAGACCCTAATAATGTATATGAAAAGGCTAAAGCTTACATAGAAGGTCATAAAGAAGCTGGAGTATTTACCTCTATTAAACACTTTCCTGGTCATGGAGATACTGATAAAGATTCCCATAAAACACTTCCTGTTATTAACGGCAATATTAAAAGATTAAATAATGTTGAGTTGTATCCTTTTAAAAGACTAATTCAAGATGGATTAGCTCAATCCATTATGCTAGCTCACCTTAGTGTTCCTGCATTAGACAAAAAATATCCTTCTTCTTTATCATATAAAACTGTAAATAATCTTCTAAGAGATGATTACAACTTTAAAGGAATCACTATAACAGACGCTCTTGATATGAAAGGTGTTCTTCAGGATCCTAATGTTAATGTTGATCTAAGGGCTTTTGAGGTTGGTAATGATATTATTTTAATGTCAACAAATGTTTCTCAAGGTGTTAAACTTATTTCAGAATCATATAAAAAAGGTAAAATCTCAGAATCACGATTATCAAGTTCTGTTAAAAAGATTCTATCTCTTAAGGCTAAATCAAACCTTAAAAAATTTAAAAATATTTCTACTAAAAATATTTTATCTAAGGTTAATACATCAAAAGACACTCTTCTATATTCTAAAGCTTTGAGTTCTGCAATTACTTTAGTGAAGAATACTAAGGGTTTTTTACCATTATCTAGTGGTAAAAAATATTTGCATGTTGCATTTGGGGAAAATGATAATGGAGAGCCTCTATTCAATAAAATGAGTAAATATTTGGATGTAGATGCTTATGCAGATGAAGATCTAACACCTCTTTATCTAAAATCAAAATATGATGGAATCGTCATATCATATCATGGCTCAAGTAGTAGTCCCTATGCTTCTAATATTATTCCTAAAAATGTAGTTGAGAAAATTAATAAGATTAGTAAGAATAATAATGTAGTACTAAACCTATTTCTAAATCCTTATAGTTTAAATTCATTTAGATCTGTTGATGATTTTGAGTCTATAGTGATAGGATATCAAAATAACATGATCTCACAAGAAATTTTAGCTGATTTATTATATGGTATTAGATCTTTTAAAGGAAAAATTCCTGTCTCTAATAATTTCTTTAGTGTCAATCATGGATTAACAGTTAATAGAAAAAATATAATTGGTTATTCTCGTCCATCTTATGAAGGTTTTGATGAAAGTAAATTATCTTATCTAGATTCAATAGCAAAAAATGCAATTGATTCTATGATGACACCCGGAATTCAAATGCTGGTTTCAAGAAAGGGTAAAATTGTTTATAATAAAAGTTTTGGTTATCACACCTATGAGAAGGTAAACAAGCTAGAGAACAATCATGTATTTGATCTATCATCAATCACAAAAATACTAGCTACGATGCCTCTTGTTCTTCAAGAATACGATAAGGGCAAATTATCTCTTGATACAAATTTAGCAGAACTTTTTCCGAAAATAAAACTAAAAGACAAAGGAGGTATTTCATTAAAAGAAATGCTGTCTCATTATGCTAAATTGAGACCATGGATACCCTTCTACGAAGAAACTTTAAATAGAAAGGATAAGCCTAAATCAAGATTCTATAAATCAAATTCGAAATCTACCTTTTTAACTCCAGTTTCAGAAAACTTATTCCTTAAGTCAAATTACAGAGAGAAAATATTTAAATCAATTGTAGGCAGTGAATTAAGAGAAAATCTTGAATATAAATATTCAGATTTACCATTTTATTTTTTAAAATTTTGGTTTGAAGATATTTACAATAAACCCCTAAATGTTTTAACACATCAGAGGGTTTTTAAAACTTTAGGATTGAAAAGAACAATGTTTAATCCTTTTGAAAGTATTAGTCTAGATGAAATTGTTCCTAGTGAGAGAGATGATTTTTTTAGATATTCTAAACTACATGGCTATGTTCACGATGAAGGTGCTGCAATGTTAGGAGGAGTTTCTGGTCATGCTGGATTATTTTCTAACGCTTATGAAGTAGCTATAGTACTGCAGACTATGATTCAAAAAGGTACATATAATAATCAAAGATTATTTTCTGAAAATTCATTTGATACTTTTAACTACTGTTATTACTGTGATAAAGATAACAGGAGTGGGGTGGGGTTTGATAAGCCTCAAATTGAAGGTAAACACGGCTCAACTTTTGGTGGTGTTTCAAAGAATAGTTTTGGGCATTATGGATATACAGGGTCAATAGCATGGGCAGATCCAGACGAAGAAATAATTTTTGTATTTCTTTCAAACAGAACCTATCCTACCAGAGAAAACACATTACTGCAAACTAGTAATATTAGGACTAGAGCTCAGGAGATTGTTTATAAATCATTAATAGATTCAGAATGAAAATTGGAGTAGTATGTTATCCAACCTTTGGTGGATCAGGAGTTGTGGCAACAGAACTTGGTATTGAATTGTCTAAAAAAGGTCATGAAGTACACTTTATAACCTATAGCCAGCCTGTTAGGCTTGATGCACTATCATCTAATCTTCATTATCATGAGGTGAATGTTCCTGATTATCCTTTATTTAAATACGAACCGTATGAGCTTGCATTGTCAAGTAAGCTATTTGATGTCATTTCAAAGCATGAAATAGATGTTCTACATGTTCACTATGCAATTCCTCATGCTTATGCTGCTTACATGGCAAAGAAAATTTTAAATGAAAATGGTTATAAGATACCAATTGTTACTACTCTTCATGGTACTGATATAACATTAGTTGGTAATCATCCTTTCTATAAACCTGCAGTTACATTTAGTATCAACAAATCAGATATAGTCACATGTGTTTCAAAAAGTTTAATGGAAGATACAAGAGAATTTTTTGGAATAAAGAGAGAGATTAAAGTAATTCCAAATTTCATTGATATAGATAAGTATGATAAAAAACACAACCTGTGTGAAAGAAATATGATAGCAGATGGAGATGAGAAAATTATTATCCATGTTAGTAATTTTAGACCATTGAAAAGAATTTTGGATGTTCTCAAAATCTTCCAAAAAATTAATGAAAAAATCAATTCAAAATTGATAATGGTAGGTGATGGTCCAGATAAGAAAAAAGCTGAAGAGTTTCTAAGAAAACATAATTTAAAAAATAGTGTAATATTTCTTGGAAAAACAAATCAAGTTGATGAAATTTTATGTTCATCAGATTTATTTTTACTTCCATCTGAAAAAGAGAGTTTTGGCCTCGCAGCATTAGAAGCAATGGCTCTTAAGGTTCCTGTTATATCAACAAACACAGGTGGTTTGAAGGATTTAAATATTAATGGAAATTCAGGTTATACTAGTGACGTTGGAGATATTAATTCAATGGCTGAAAATGCAATAAAAATTTTATCAGATAATTCACTCGAAAAAAAATATAGAAGTCAAGCTTTTGAAAATGCAAAAAAATATGACATTAAAAAAGTGATACCTCTGTATGAAAAAATTTATAATGAAGCCTTAAATATTTACTAATTTGGATTGTAAATTTTCTTTGCTTCAGTATAAATTATCTTCTTATCAAATGTCATTTTTTTTGTTTGAAATCTAGAATATCTTTCCATTTGATCAGTGTAATGTTCTGAACTTGGATCATCAGAGTTTCCATAAGAAATTATACTCTCCATAATAGGTCCTTTATCTGTGAATCTTATTAAACCTATATATGATTCTCCTGCAGTAACTTTGACCATACCATCTCTATAAGGTCTTGAAGACATTGCTGTGATAACATCAGGAAGTCCCCATATTGGAAGCTCTTTATCTCCTCTAGTTAGTTTTTGAAATTCACCTAGAGTAATATTAGTTTTACCAAAATATTTCATTAAATAAGATTTAATGTCTGATAGAGCTGATAATATGATTTCCTTTGAGACTGGTTGATCCTTTGCAGATAGATTCCTAATTTCACTTGCATAGTTATAAATAAGTTGATAATAAAACACTCCATATAATCCAGCTCCAACAGAATCTGAATCAGTTTTACGATCCCAATTTTGAATTACTTTTAATATATCATATAGTTCATGATCTTTATCAAGTTCAATCTCATTTATCAAATTAATATCCATAAAGTTGTAACTGAATTTATCAGGAAATGAGTTATCATATTTTATTTTTTTAAAATCTTCAAATGAAACTTTATCATAGCTATCAATAAGACTCTTTAATCTTACGGATCTATTATTGTCAAAGGTTTCATAACCCATATTTTTATTAAAATCTTCTTCTTTTGGATTTTCATCATTAGATGTTGATTTGAAAGGAGAATGATTAGTATTGTATACAAAACCTGAATTAGGTTGAAGAACTTGTGGAAGTTCTTCTATATCATATAATTCATTCCATAAAGTTTTTTTTGTATCTCCAGGAACAATTCCTTTCCAATTATAACCTTCCGCTCTTTTGGGAATCTGACCATTAGACATATAAAAAATTGTATCATATTTATCCGCATAACCAACATTAAATCCTGGTAAGGATTTCATTTTCAATGTATTGTAAAATTCTGAAAAGTTTTTAGCTTTTCCCATTTTCCACCATTGTTCAAGTGCATTTATACTGTAGAGAGAAGGTGTTCTAATTGAATAATAACCTGATTTGTTTTTGAGTGTTGGACCATAAATGCTTTTGAAATATTTACGATTTATTTTAATTGGAACGCCAAGTACTTTTACAGTTATTTTAGCATTAAATTTTTCAAGTTTATACTCCTCCTCATCAACAATATATATCTTCTTGTTTTTCATTCTAAGCTTAAATACATCTGTTTTATCTGGACGATTTACTGTATGTGACCATCCTAAATATTCATTAACTCCTATTAAAATATTTGGAGTTCCAGGATACATTGTACCAATGATATTAGTTCCTTCTTCACTGTTAAGGTGAACTTCATACCACGAAGTAGGTCCTTCAAGTGGTTGATGTGTGTTTATAGCAAGAAAAGTTTCACCAGATTTAGTTTTATTACTATTCATTGCAAAAACATTAGACCCGGTTAAGTTTTGATCCAAATATTCTTCCTGGGTATCATTATTTAAAATTTTACCGGCCCAGTATGCTCCTTCGTTAGATATGAATAGCTGAAGTTGACTATACATCAACATCATTTTAGGTGTTATTGGGAAAAGCTTCTTGTAGAGAATTTTATCAGGATTATTTTTAGCATAACTATTTAATCCCTCTGTATACCCTTTAACAACTTTCATGTAATCATTACTTAAATCGTTTATTTTTTGATCTATCAACTCCTTAGATCCAATAAATTGAGATATAAAATCAGCAGGGGCTCCCTTTAGTCCAATATGTTTAGACAGCATTGCATTTCCTGCTAGATAAGCCTCTTGAATAGTTGTGAAGTCATCTTCAGCATTAGCCCAAGCAAGTCCATAAGCAACTTCTGCATCTGTTTGTGCATAAATATGTGGAACACCAAATTCATCTCTAACGATGTCTATGTTTTTTGGATTGATTTGAGAGTAAGTAATTGAAGTTGTAATCAGTAAGTAAATTAGTATACGCATTTAGGAAATAATATAGGTTAGAATTCTGAATGTAAAATATAATGCCAATATAATTAAAATTATTTTTTTTTTTTATACCATTCCATGATTAAATTGTTTTATTAATAAAATTAAACCTTAATTATTTAGAGATTATTATTTAACACTATTTCTAAGAAACTTAATTTAACATTTTAAGCTTTATTAGATTTTTGAATCATGTATTTCATTCTTAATTGTCTTGAATACGCATATATATTTGAAATACGATATCAACAAGATATGTTGATTAATTGTGAATAGTTCTTAATTTTTAATAGTTTTTTCTTGCATTTTAACAAATTTTTAACTTAAATTGCGCGTAATAAACTAAACTTAAATTAACATGAAAAAAGCTTTTTTAGTTGTATTGATGTTATCGTCTAGTCTTATTTTTGCTCAGGACTCTATCTCTGGTAGTGTTTCTGATGAAAATAACAATCCTATTCCTGGAGCTACTATTGTAGTTGAAGGTACTAATACAGGTGTTGTTACAGACTTTGATGGTAATTATCAAATAAATGCGTCGACTGGAGACCAGTTGACTTTCTCAAGTTTGGGATTTGGATCTCAAACGATTACTGTTGGAAACCAAAATCAGATTAATGTTACATTAATGTCAAGTGTTGACATTCTTGATGAGGTTGTTGTCTCAGGATATCAAACTCAGCAAAGAAGATCACTATCTGGAGCTATCGGTACTGTTGATACAGACGAGGCGTTCAAGACACAAGTAACAAATGCTGCTGAAGCTCTACAAGGTAGAGTTGCCGGTGTGCAAGTAACTTCTGGTGGAGGTCCTGGGGCTGCTCCCATAGTTAGAATCCGTGGTTATGCTACTACTAACGATAACTCACCTTTATATGTTATCGATGGTATACAAACTACTGATGCTAATGTTATGAGAGACATTAACCCTAAAGACATTGAAAATATAAGTGTACTAAAAGATGGTGCAGCAGCAATTTATGGTGCTAGAGCTTCTAATGGTGTTATTGTTGTTACTACCAAAGGTGGTTCTTACAACATGGAAAACACATTTGAAGTAGATGCTTCTTACGGTATTAGTGAGGTTACTAGATATCCTGATATGTTAAATGTTCAGCAACATGCTGATATGACATGGCAGAGTATTCTTAATGATGGAAACTCTCCATCTCACCCACAATACGGTAGTGGACCAACGCCTTCTGTCCCTGTCTTTCTAAATGTACCTATGCCTAGTGGCCCAGAATATGAAGGAGCTGGAGCAAAAGTTTCGCCAAATGGAACCTCTTGGTTCGATGAAATTTTTGACCCTGCATCTGTTACTAATGTTTCATTATCTGCTTCAGGTGGATCTGAACAAGGTAAATTTCATTTATCTGCTAACTATTTAAAACAGGAAGGTGTAATAATTCACACTGGATACGAAAGAGTTTCAACAAGATTGAATTCTGAATTTAAAATTGGAGATAAGATTACTATAACTGAACACTTAAATGTTACTTACGATAAGGAAGGAACTACTAGTGGTAATCCAATTCAAAATGCAGCATTTTCATCTCCACTTGTGCCTGTAAGAGATACAAATGGAAACTTTGCTGGTACATACTCTAACTCTGCAAGAGTTGGTATTGCTAACAACCCGGTTTCAGACCTTTCAAGAGGTGCAAATGATTACAATAAAAACTTAAGAGTTATTGGTGACATTTCAATGAAATGGCAAATAACTCCTGAACTATTATTTAAGACATCTGCTGGTGTAACCATGAGAGACTTAAATGGAAGATATTTTACAGCTCTTAACCCTGAACATGGTGAAGCAATATCTAACAACACTCTTTCTGAGCAAAGTTTCAGACAAGACGAATGGGTTGTTACGAATTTCTTAAACTATAAGAATACATTTGGTGATCACACATTAGATTTATTAGTTGGTACTGAGGCACAAAAAGATAACTATAAAGGTTTCGGTGCTTTAAGAACTAATTATTTATTTGAAGATCCAAGTTTTTACTTATTAAGTAATGGTGCTGGTGTTCCTGTGATTTCAGGAGCTAGTGCTTCTTCAAGTTCAATTTTCTCATTATTAGGAACAGCTAACTGGTCATACGGTGGTAAATATTTTGCTACTGCAACTGTTAGAAAGGATGATACTTCAAGATTCGCAAATGCTGAATCTGATGCAATTTTCCCTTCTGGAAGTGTAGCTTGGTTAGTAAGTTCTGAAGATTGGTATGATAGTTCTGTATTTGATACTCTTAAAGTAAGAGCATCTTATGGTGAACTAGGTAACCAACAAATTGGTGGTTCTAACCTAGATGTAAATATTTCTTTATTAAGTGAAGGTTCTGCATTCTACGCGTTTGGTGGAAGCGGTGGTGCTACTGCTGGTGCAAACATTGCAACAAAAGGTAACCCACTTCTTACATGGGAAACTATGACATCTACAAACTTTGCACTTGATATGGGATTCTTAGATAACAAGTTGACTGCTACAATTGATGTATTCTCAAATGAGACTACAGGTCTTGTTGCTCAGGATACTCAAAAGATTAGTACAACTGCAATTGATGCAGCTGCGCCTTATACAAACTTAGGTTCAATGAAATCAACTGGTTTTGATCTATCTTTAAACTATTCTGACACAACTTCTTCTGGAGTTACTTATGCTATAAATGCTAATGCTACTAGAGCTAAGAATGAAGTTACTGAACTTATCAGTGAATTCTATTCTGGTGGTAGTCAAAGAATTGGATCTATGACAAGAACATCTGTTGGTGAGCCAATTTCTTACTTCTATGGTAGAAATGTCTTGGGAATTTTCCAAACTGCTGCTGAAGTTGCATCACATGCAACTCAAACTGGAGCAGGTGTTGGTAGATTTAAATATGAAGATATAAATAACGATGGTGTAATTAATGATAATGATAGAACTAAAATTGGTGATCCTCACCCAGATTTGATCTTTGGTGTTAACTTAAACTTAGCATACAAAAACTGGGATATGAGTATGTTCTGGAATGGTTCTATTGGTAATGACATTTTTGACTATACAGCTCTTTACTACGAAACTCCTTATTTCTTTAACGGAAATAGAAGTACTGCAGTTTTAGACTCATGGTCTCCATCTAATACTGGAGCAGCATTGCCTGCATTAAGTGAAACTACTTTAAATAATGAATTTTCAACTTCTAACTCTTTCTTTGTTAGAGATGGTTCATATGTAAGACTTAGAACTCTTCAAATAGGTTATACATTACCTGATACTTTCGCATCAAAATTAGGTGCTAGTAGTGCAAGAGTATACTACAACGGTAGTAACTTACTTACTTTAACTGACTTTACAGGTCTGGATCCTGAAGTACCAAGAGGTGGTGCTCTAGATATTGGTGTATATTCTGCACAATATCCTACGAATAGTATTTCATCTTTAGGTATAAATATTAAATTTTAACCCCAATAACTAGAAAATATGAAAAAAATTCTAATATTATTATTATCAGCCTCAATTTTAGTAGCATGTTCAGATGACTTTACTGAAATTGATCCTGTAGGATCTCTTAGTGATGCATCTCTACAGAATGCAACTGGTGTTGACCTATTATTAACTGGTGCTTATTCAGTACTAGATGGTATGAGAAATGGTGGACCTGGTGCAGATTGGACAAAAAGTGGAGATAACTGGTGGCTTGATGCAATCTCAGATGATGCTCATAAAGGATCAACTGATGGTGACCAAGCTGACTTGCTTTTAATCGAACTTTTCCAATGGGATACAACAAACCCATACTTTGAAGGAAGATGGCAAGCTTTATTTGCTGGTGTGAACAGAGCAAATGCAGTTATTGATTTAATCAATAATGCAGCAAATCCTAGCGATTTCTCTGTACAAAAAGCGCAAGCTCGATTTTTAAGAGGTCACTATAACTTTGAAATTCAAAGAATGTGGGTAAATGTTCCTTACATTTCAGATGAAAATTATGCTGCAAGTGAATTTAATCAGCCAAACTCTGGTCCAATTTGGAGTCAGATTGAAGCAGATTTCTCTGCTGCTGCAGGTAGTTTACCAACATCTAGAGGTGGATCATACAGTGAGCCAGGTAGGCCACTTGCGTCTGCTGCAAGAGCATATTTAGGAAGAACTCAGCTTTACCAAGGTAAATGGTCTGACGCTTTAACTTCACTTGAATCAGTAATTAATTCTGGTGATTATGCATTGAACTCTGATTTCTCAGCAAACTTTAGATCTGCTGGTGAAAATAGCTCTGAGATGATTTTTGCTATTCAGTTTGCTTCTGATGGAGGTCAATCTCCTCAAGGTAATAGAGGTGGTACATTAAATATGCCAATTGGTAGTATGACAGGTGGTATGTGTTGTGGTTTTTACCAACCAACTCTCGACCTTGCAAATGCTTTCCAAACGGATTCTAATGGTCTTCCATTAGCTAATTGGTCTACTACTGATATCTCAAATGATTACGGTGTTTATGAAACTGAAGCACACACTCCTCACTCTGGTCCTTTAGACCCAAGAATTGATTTCACTGTCGGAAGACGTGGAGTTGATTTAAACGGTTTTGGTCCAATGTCAGGAAAGGATAACATTAGAGCATCATTTACTGATATCTCTGGTCCTTTTGTGAACAAGAAAAACCTTTATACTGCTGGTGATGACACCAACAGAGGTACAGGTGGTTGGGGTGAGCAAAGAACAGGAATTAACTATCATATCTTAAGATATGCAGATGTATTATTAATGGCTGCTGAAGCTGCTGTTGAATCTGGTAATCTTGAGACTGGTAGAAATTATGTTAACCAAGTTAGAGCAAGAGCTAAGAACGGCCCACGTGCTGATGCTTCTCCTAACTACGTCATAGATACATACAACTCATCATGGAGTGATCAAGCTGCTGCTAGAAATGCAGTTAGACATGAAAGAAGAGTTGAAATGGCTCTAGAAGGTCACCGTCTTTTTGACTTAAGAAGATGGAACATTATGGTTGACGCATTGAATACTTATATCTCAAACGAAGGAAGAACTATTACTAATTTTGCAGTAAAAGCTAATCCTGTTTCAGCTAAGCATAATGCACTTCCAATTCCTCTAAATGCTATTGATCAGTCTCAAGGAGCTCTTTCTCAGAATCCTGGTCACTAATCAAATTAAAATCTAGCTAAATTAAAAGCAGGATGAATTAATTTTCATCCTGTTTTTTTTTTAAATTTATATTATGAAAAAATTGAACCTACTTTTATTTATTTTTGGTTTATTATGTGTATTAGTGTCATGTGATAACACTTCTGATAATAAACAATTTACTCTTCTTACCAGAGATAAAACTGGAGTTGATTTCATAAACGAACTAAAAGAAACCAATACAATGAATTACTTTACCTATCCCTATATATATATGGGTGGTGGAGTATCAGTTGGAGATATAGATAATGACAACCTTGATGATATTTTCTTTACAGGAAATATGGCTGAGAATAGACTTTATCTAAACAAAGGAAATCTTGAATTTGACGATATAACATCTTCTGCTGGAGTTGGAGGTGATGATAAATGGTATACAGGCTCAACTATGGTTGATATTAATAATGATGGCTATTTAGATATATATGTTTCTGTAGCTGGTTTAAATGGAGTAAAAAACAATGAATTATATATAAATAATAGAGATAACACTTTTACTGAAAGTGCTAGTGAATATGGAATAGATGATATCGGTAACAGTGTCCAAGCTACATTTTTTGATTATGATAAAGATGGAGATTTAGACCTTTATGTAGCTAATTACCCAATGACACCTTTTGATGCGCCAAGTAGTTATTATTCCTTTAAAATGCAAAATCCTAAGGATTATGAGACTGATAACTTATACAGAAATGATGGTTCATTATTTACCAGGGTTACAGAGGATGCTGGACTTAGAACTTATGGGCTAACATTAAGCGCAACTGTTGGAGATTTAAACAATGATTCATTTCCTGATATATATATATCAAATGATTTTAGTTCACCAGATTTTATGTATATGAATAATGGTGATGGAACTTTTACTGATGTGGTTAAAGAATCAACAAATCAAACATCTTTTTATGGAATGGGAGTTGATATTGCAGACTTTAACAATGATCAATATCTAGACTACATTCAAGTAGATATGGATGCTAAAGATAACAGAAGATCTAAGGCTAATATGGCTAGTATGAATCCAGATCTATTTTGGAGTACGGTTAATTATGGATTTCATTATCAGTATATGCATAATACACTACAGTTAAATAGACGTATTGAGGGTGATAAACCTTTTTTTAGTAATATTTCTAGACTTTCTGGTATATCATCTACCGATTGGAGTTGGGGACCTCTTCTTGCTGATTTCGATAATGATGGTTGGAAAGATTTATTTATTTCAAATGGAACTAGAAGAGAGATAAATAATAAAGATTTCTTCAACGAAATTAGTTTAAGGCCTATGTCTAATGATAGTCTCTTATACTACACAAATCAAATACCTTCGGAGGCTATATCAAATTTTGCATTTAAAAATAATAAGGATCTCACTTTTTCTGATGTATCTGTTGATTGGGGCTTAGATGATAAAAACTTCTCTAATGGTGCAACTTATGCTGATCTGGATAATGATGGTGATTTAGAGATCATTGTAAATAACGTAGACCAAGAGGCTCAAATTTATAAAAACAATTCTAATAATAATTTTGTAAGGGTTAAACTTAAGGGAGATGGGGGTAATATATTTGGAATTGATAGTAGGGTATATATAGAGACTGAAAATTCTACTCAGATGCAAGAACTTACAATGTCAAGAGGATTTCAATCCTCTGTTTCTCCATATCTTAATTTTGGACTAGGCAATGATGAGTTAATAAAATCAATAAAGGTTGTTTGGTCAAATGGTAATTCAGAAGAGCTGAAAGATCTTAAAATAAATTCTACAATTGAATTTGATATATTAAACTCCAAACCTGAAATTAAATCAGATACTGGTAAATCAAACCTATATTTTGAAAATGTTGAGGTTGTTAAGCATAAACATGATGAGAATGAGTATAATGATTACATAAAAGAGGTTCTCCTTCCTCATGAAAATTCAAGATTGGGTCCTGGTATTGCAATTGGTGATATTAATGGAGATAAAATTGATGATTTTGTTGTAGGAGGGGCGAAAGATCAACCTACCGCATTTTATATTCAAAAATCAGATGGATCATTCTACAGTAAGAGTTTTACATTCTCTAAAGAACATGCTAAATATGAGGATATGGATATGACTCTTGAAGATTTTGATAATGATGGAGATAATGACCTTTATATAGTTTCAGGTGGAAATGAATTTGAACCAAACACTCCCATATTAAAAGATAGATTATATATTAATGACGGTAATGGTTCATTTAATTATAATAATAGTTCGTTACCTGATAATTTTTCTAGTGGAATGAGGGTTTCATCTGCAGATTTCGATAAAGATGGAGATATAGACTTATTTGTTGGTGGAAGAGTAGTTCCGGGTAGTTATCCCCTTCCAGCTGAAAGTTTTTTGCTTGAAAACATCTCAGATGCTAATGGAATAAAATTTAAAAATACGGATGAATCTATTTTTTCTTTTAAAGAAATAGGTTTAGTTACATCATCAGTTTGGACTGACTATAACAATGATGGATGGGAAGATTTAGTTGTTGTTGGGGAATGGACTCCAATCAAATTCTATAAGAATATGGGGGGAAAATTTTCTGAGGATACTTCCCTTATTGATATAGATTCTACTAGGGGTTGGTGGTATGATGTAATTTCTGAAGATTTTGATAATGATGGAGATATGGATTTAGTAATTGGAAATCTTGGAAATAATTATAAATATCAAGCTTCAGGTGATGAGACATTTGATATTTTTTATAATGATTTTGATAAGAATAACAGTGGAGATATAGTCCTTAGTTATTATAGTGATGGAGAGCAATATCCTCTTAGAGGAAGACAATGTTCATCAGATCAAATACCTGCTATTAAAACAAAATTTCAGGATTATGATGCTTTCTCAATTGCTACTTTAGAAGATGTATATACTGAACCTGATTTAGAAAATTCTCTTCATTATTTTACTAAAACATTTTCATCTGTTTATTTAGAAAACACTGGTAACTCATTTGTTATGAATAAGTTACCTGTTTTAGCTCAACTTTCTTCAATTAATAAAATTCTATCAATCGATATTGATAAAGATGGTTATAAAGATATTATAGTCTCTGGTAATATGTATAATTCTGAAGTCGAGACTCCTAGAAATGATGGAAGTGTCGGTGTTTATTTAAAATATACTCCTGATTCAGGCTTTGAGTCAGTATCTACTCAAAAAAGTGGACTATTTATTAATGGTGATGTTAAAGACATGGAGTTTATTACCTTAAATAATACTGATTATATTATTTCAGCTAAGAATGATGATCTAATAGAATTTACTAAAATAAAATAACTAAATGTTTCACAGATTCTTTCTCTTTATAGCTTCTCTATTTGTGCTTTCATGTAGTACACAATCTAAAGAAATAGAAGTAGTATATGAGATCAAGAAAATGAATGATTGGAACTTTGATGTTAGTCTCTCTATATTAAATTCAACTAATGTTGATTTTGACTCTGTTTGGTCATTGCACTGGAATCAACAGAGTTCAATAGTAAATAATGAATCTATCCCTGATAACATCAAATATGAATATGTTGCTGGTCAATCATACAACATCTTATCATTTGGTAAAAATTATGATTTAAAATCAAATGACTCTATTAGTATAGACTTCAACCAATCAGGAATTGTCAGAAGAATATCAGATCTTCCAGTTGGTGGTTTTATAGTCTCAAATAATGAAATAATAGATGTAAAGTTTACTTACAACTGGAAAAATGCAGATGGAATTGAAAAACTTGATGCACCCTCTTCTAAAGATCGCTATGACTTATATGCTCCAGGTAATGTTCTTGATAAATCTGAACTTGAAATAATTATTCCAACCCCAAGTGAAATAACATTATTAGATGGAGAGTCTTCTCTCAAATCTGAATATAAAGTTTTTGTTGAGGAATCTTTAAATCTTGACATTAATACAGTAAAGTCTCTTTTTGTGGAAAATTTTAATTTAGATATAAAAAATTCTACAGATTATGATATTTCAGTTCAATACATAGATAATTTACTAGAAGAATCATATAAATTATCTATAGATGAAAATAAAATTTCAATAGAAGCATCAGATAGAGCAGGAGCACTGTATGGATTGCAGTCCCTAAAACAACTTTTTATTGCTTCTAGTCTTGAGAACAATATGCTTAAACATATGAATATTAGTGACTCTCCAAGATTTTCATATAGAGGTATGTTACTGGATATCTCAAGAAATTTTTATGGTCCAGATAAGATTAAACAAATTTTAGACTATTTATCTTTTTTTAAAATAAATCATTTGGATTTTAGGTTAACCGATGATGAAGGGTGGAGATTGGAAATTCCTGGTTTAGAGGAATTGACAGAGGTAGGCTCAAAAAGAGCATATACAAAGGATGAATTTGAGAGTTTGATACCTATGTATGGTTCAGGTCCAGATATAAATTCTACTGGGTCTGGTTATCTCTCTAGAGTTGACTTTATTGAAATACTTCAATATGCTGATCACAGAAATATTAAAATAATACCTCAGATAAGTTATCCATCTCATATGAGATCAGCAATTATTTCAATGGATGTTAGATATCAAAAATATATGGAGCTAGGTAATCAAGAAGAAGCTGAAAAATATTTATTATCTGATCCAGATGATGAAAGTGAATATTACTCAGCGCAAGGGTTTGATGATAATATAGCATGTATATGCAGGGAAAGTGCTTTTACTTTTTATGAAAAAGTAATCGATGAAATACACCTTATGTATCAGGAAGCAGGAGTCGAATTAAACAAGTTTGGTATTGGGGCTGATGAACTTCCATACGGAGCATGGCAAAAATCACCAATCTGTGATCAGTTTATGGAAGAGAAATCAATAGCAGGTGATTATAATGCTCTTTATGAAATAATGCAGAGAAGAGTTTATGATAAACTTTTATCATATAATGCAACCATGACTGGTTGGGATGATATTTTATTAAAATTAACAGAGAAGAATCAGGCTGAAACTAAAATAAAAGACTTTTTTAAGGGAGATGACGTCTTATTATTTGTTTGGAAAAACGATTGGGGTCAGGGAAGACAAGATATGATCTATAAATATGCAAACCTTGGATATAAAACTGTAATGAGTAATTCCAGTGCCTTTTATTTTGATATGGTAGACGATAAAGATCTAGATAATGTTGGACTTTCATGGAGTGGATATGCAGATTACAAGGATATGTGGACAGTCGATGTCTTTGATATTTTTAATGACTCATATGGAGTTGAAAAAAATAATATTTCAAAAGAATACATTGAATCCTATGAAAAGTTAAATCCTAGTAATAGAGATAATATAATCGGTATTCAATCTCAAATTTGGAGTGAGACTATCAGGAATGAGGATATTCTTGATTATATGTTCATGCCAAATATCATAGTTTTTTCTCAAAAAGCATGGTCTCAGGATCCCGAGTGGATGAAAATTTCAGATAAAACCAAGAGAGAATTTACTTTAGACTATGAGTGGAATAAATTTACAAACACAATAGGTCAGAGAGTTCTCCCAATTATTGATAATATTTATGGTGGATTAAGTTATGATCTCCCGAAACCAGGTGGTATTATCAAAAATGACTCTCTCTATGCTAATTCTGTCTTTCCAGGATTAAATATCAAGTATACACTTGATGGTTCTTTACCTGATATTGAAAGCATGAATTATAATAATCCTGTAAAACTAAATCAAGATGATATTGTAAATCTTAGATTATTTGATAATAAGGGTAGGGGCGGTTACCCAATTCAAGTTGATAAGTAAATTTAGATTCATCAATTATTTTTTTTAACTTTTGAACTATGAAAGACAGACTCCTATCAATAGATGTTTTAAGAGGAATGACTTTAATCTTTATGATAATTGTCAATCAACCTGGGTCATGGGATAATGTCTTTGCACCTTTGCTTCATGCAGATTGGAATGGATTAACCCCGACAGACTATATATTCCCTAACTTTCTTTTTATTGTTGGTGTTTCAATTGTTCTCTCACTAAATAATAAAAAAGGGTTAGATAGAAACAAAACAATCAGAAAAATTATGTGGAGAGCTTTTAAAATCTATTTAGTTGGTTTGTTTTTATGGATATTCCCATCTTTTGACTTTGATAATATAAGGTGGACTGGAGTTCTTCAAAGAATTTCATTTGTTTTTCTTTTCTGTGGAATGATATATATGTTTATAGATAAAAAATATTTTATGTATTTGTCTGTTATAACATTAATTCTTTATTGGTTTATTATGTTGTACTTACCAATACCCGGAATAGGTCAACCGGATTTAAGTGTACCTGAATTAAATATGGCACATTATATTGATAAAAATTATTTACCAGGTGTAATGTGGCAAGGAACCTGGGATCCGGAAGGTATACTTACTACTATTCCATCAATAATTACTGGAGTTTTTGGCCTAATTGCAGGTACAATACTAATAAGCAATTCAGATATTAAAGATAAATTGCTCAATCTATTTTATATTGGTTTGATTCTTGTATTTGTTGGTGACTTTTTTAGTTGGTCTTTTCCAGTGAATAAGAATCTGTGGAGTACATCATACACCTTTTTAATGGGTGGAATGTCTTTTATGTTAACAGCAGCATTTACATACTTAATTGATGTTAATGGCTATAAAAAATTTAAAATGTCTCAGGTTTTTGGTACAAATTCAATTTTCACATACGTACTAGCTGGTATTCTTGGATCAATATTTTATAGTGACTATATAATTGGAATTAAGCTAAACTCAATTTTTGTTAACACACTTGTCGATACAGGTGTCTATCCAAAAGTTGCCTCATTACTTTATGCTATAATCTATGTAATTATAATTTACATACCAGCTTACTATCTATTTAAGAAAAAGATTTTTATAAAACTTTAATAATTACACTCATCAAATTCTAATAAATCGTTTAAATATGATTTATCAGTTTTGTAGAAATAGATTGTGCTTCCCCCTGTTGATTTAGTCTTTTCAATGACACTATCGTTAACTATACTATAAAACCAGTTAGAACCATTGAAATCTTCTGATAAATTAAGTTTAGTCTGATATTTAAATTCCGCATTTACTATAAAATTATTTTCATATGTATAGCAATCGTATCCCGAAATGTATACTTCTAAATATGCCCCATCTTTATCATCATTAAAAGTCCATATAGATTGATTATTATTATTTGTCCAATAAGTACCGTCAAGACATTCTAGGAAGTTTGAACACTCACCTGAATCATTACTAGAACAATTAATTATCATAAAGGATAAAAGAATTAACAGTATAGAAGTATAGTTAATATTTTTCATATTTAATTTATATAAGGAACTTGTTCAAGCGCTAAATTAATCTTTGTTTCAGGTCTTTGACATGTTTTATTTTGACAGACATAAATATATGTCTCGTCTTCAAAATATCTATCAATAAAGAGAGGTATGTCACTCTCTATTTTAGACTGAACTACAATTGTATTTGGAGTAAAATAATTAGTTATATCATCCGTAATTGACTTAGCATTAGGACCAATAACAGCAATTTCAAAAAATGGCTCAACTCTATTTAGAATATTATTTGCCCAAACTGAATATGAGTTTATGTTACCATCAATGATATCTTGAACTGAAGAAACCATCTTATCTGACAAATTAAGATACTCATCATCAAATATTATATGTCCTATATTAAATAATTGCTCAGCAATTATAGAATTTGGTGAAGGAATTACACCGTCATCTACAGAAATCACTTTTGTAAATAATTCATTGTTATTACTATATCTTAATAAATCAGATTGATCATCATCAAAAAGCCCTAAAGCATTATCTGTAATATTTTTTGAAAAATCAAAATATGACTCGTCTCCTGTAGCTTGGAATAGCCTCATTGAAGCTTTAGAGAGATATGCGTAATCTTCTAGAACACCTTCTTGAAATTGATTTTCTTTATAAGTATGAATAAGTTTATTTTTTCTAAATGAATTATCTTTTAACTCTTCAAACATTGATTTTGCAAGAACTAGATAATCATTATTCTGAAGTGCTTCATAAGCATCAATTAAACCGACAATAGCTAGTGAATTCCATGAAACTATTATCTTATCATCTATTCTAGGTTTCGTCCTTTTTTCTTTTAATTTAATAATATTAGATTCCCAAATTTGTATTAAATCATTCAGTTCATTATCAGCTTTTTTTGGTAAGAGCAAGAATCTATTATTCTCCCATGGTTTTTTTATGTCAATATTATAGTAGCTTGTAAAAACACTAAAATCTGTATTTTTTGAAATTATTTCTAACTCATCTTTTGTAAATGAGTAATACTTTCCTTCTTCTCCATCTGTATCTGCATCCATAGCTGCATAATATAAGCCATTACTTGAGGACATTTTTAAATTTAGAAATGCAATGGTCTTATCAACAATATCTTTATATAATTGATTTCCATATACCTTATAAGCCATGGAGAAAAGACTGATCATTTGTGCTTGATCATATAGCATTTTCTCAAAGTGAGGTATTTTCCACTCATTATCTACAGTATACCTGTAAAATCCTCCTTCTATGAAATCATTTAAACCACTAGAAGCAATTATATCAAGAGTGTTCTTAACATGACTTAAAACTTTTTTGTCATTATATACTTTACCATAGTTTAAAAGAAAAAGATATTTAGATGGAGAAACAAATTTTTGTTGTGCTAGATCTCCTCCAAAATCAGTATCCCACTTTTTCATCCATTCTTCAATATTATTTTTAAGAAAATCAGTGCTAAATTCACTGAGTTTTTCTTGCTTTTGGATTGTATTAACATCTGTAACACCATTCTTTACATTTTTCGCAATTTCTTTAAGACCATCATAGTTATCCTTTTTAAGTCTTATTATTCTTTTAAGGATGTCATCCCATTGAGATGTTGAATGATATGTCCCTGCATATATTGGACTACCATCAGGAAGAGTTATTACATTTAATGGCCAACCACCCATTCCAGTCATTAATTGGGAAGCAGTCATGTATGCTTGGTCTACACCGGGATTTTCTTCT